>Ga0163144_10000866_pt1 | contig 71880 bp, 72 predicted proteins | sample OliLak19BULKMAT1_FD_123175 | JGI IMG/M metagenome (GOLD analysis project Ga0163144, IMG submission 123175) | Freshwater microbial mat bacterial communities from Lake Vanda, McMurdo Dry Valleys, Antarctica - Oligotrophic Lake LV.19.BULKMAT1 | ecosystem: Environmental > Aquatic > Freshwater >... | reverse complement strand
ACAGCTGGTACTGGGCAAGTACGTGTTACTGTTGCTGGTAGTCCAACGTTAAGTGCACAAACCTTAGTAGTTAGTTCAGGGCAATTAAACGCATTTGCCTCCAACACAATTACAACTGCACAAGTGTTTAATACGCGCCATACTGCTTCAAATGGTTTGGGTGGCATTACTTGGCAAATGTTTAATGGTTTTAATGCCAATACACCTGCCAAAAATTCGTTTTTACGCGCTTTTCAAACCTGGAGATGTAATACTAATATAAATTGGATTTTGGGCACTGCAGTTTCAACCAACACTATTGCTGCCGATAATATAAATGTTATTCGATTTGATGTTGGAACTGAATTACCCGCTGGCGTTTTAGGGCGATGCACTAGTTACTTTAGTGCTTGTAGTTTTGGGCCTAATATATTTTTTTACAATACAGAGCTAGATATTGTTTTTGATGATGGTGCTAATTGGCAATTTGGCCCAGCTGCACCAACAGGTCCGCAATTTGATTTTGAGTCAGTGGCGTTGCACGAATTGGGGCATGGACATCAATTATCGCATGTAATAAATTCTGTTGATGTTATGAATTTTTCCATTTCAAATGCGGTAATGAGCCGCACACTTAACGCAAATAATATTTCAGCTGGAAACAATGTAATGACAAGAAATGTAATATCCGTTTGCGCTCAAAGTGCTATGATTGCTTTAACGCCAAGCCTTTGCGCAGTTGGCTCACCAACTACTGCTTTTACACTTGCATCTGCGGTTTGCGTAGGGCAAAATGTTAATATAATTAATACAAGTATTGGCGGCGCAAGTAATTATAGCTGGACGATTACTAGCGGAACACCAGCAACCTCAACCTTGGTTAACGTTACAACAAATTACGCATCTTCTGGAATTTACTCAGTAACCTTATTATCAAGCAATGGTATTGGCACATCTTTATTAACTAAAACTATTAATGTGGTTGCAAATCCCACTGTTGTTGTTACTTCTGGTAGTATTTGTTCTGGTGGAAGTACAACACTAACGGCATCTGGAGCTTCTTCATTTACTTGGAATCCAGGAGGATTAACAGGAGCTAACCAAACATTAAATCCTGCAAATACCACTATTTATACAGTTTTAGGAAGCAATGGCACTTGTACAAATACCTCAAATGGCACAGTAACTGTTGTTTTAACACCTACAACTAGCGTGCCTAATGCAGCTATCTGTATTGGTTCATCTACTTTAATAACTGCAAGTGGTGCTACAAATTACACTTGGACACCTGGAGCATTGAATGGAAGTTCACAAACTTTAAATCCTACAGCTAGCACTAATTATACTGTAAGAGGTGCTAACGCTACATGCACAAACAGTACAACTTTTTCAATTACAGTAAATTCTAACCCAACTGTTTCTGCTAATTCATCCTCATCATTAATTTGCGTTGGGCAAAGTGTAACACTTACGGCAAGCGGTGCAACAAACTACACCTTTAATCCAATTGCAAGTACCACAAACCCAAGTAGCGATAGTCCAACATCTACAACCAGTTATACTGTTAATGGCGAAAGTGCTTTGTGTTTTGGTTCAACCATAATTACAGTTTCTGTTAATATTTGTACAGGAATAAAAGAACAAAATTTAGAAACTAATTTTACAGTTTATCCAAACCCTAGTACAGGTATTTTAAATATAAAATTTAAAGAAAAAAATAGTGGTAATTTTGTTTTAATTAACGCGTTAGGGCAAATTGTATTAACAAAAACTATTGAAGGAAGCGACACTGCAAGTGTTGATTTAACAAATCACGCAAAGGGGATTTATATTTTAAAGTTTTCTTCTAATAAAAGCCAAAATAGTTTTATAAAAATAGTTAGAGATTAAGCAGTAAATAAAATTAAAAAAGCTCGACATTTTATGTCGAGCTTTTTTTGTAAAATTATTTAATATTATGCTAACAACGCTTTTCCTAAACGTTTGCGTTCGTTTTCATCTAAATAAATTTTGCGAAGGCGTATAAATGCAGGTGTAATTTCTACATATTCGTCGCCTTGTATGTATTCCATAGATTCTTCTAAACTGAATTTTATTTTTGGTACAATGCGCATTTTTTCGTCGGTACCACTGGCACGCATATTAGTTAATTGCTTTTCGGTACAAATGTTTACTACTAAATCATCAGGGCGAATGTGCTCCCCAATAATCATACCTGGATAAATTTCATCACCAGCTTCAACAAAAAACTTGCCTCTATCCTGCAACTTATCTATACTATAAGCAACAGCTGTACCTCTATCTTTACTTATTAATACCCCAGCAATACGGCTTGGGATTGGGCCTTTCCAAGGTTCGAAAGCTTTAAAACGATGAGCCATAATAGCTTCTCCTGCTGTAGCGGTTAATACATTGTTACGTAAACCAATAATACCGCGACTTGGAATTTCAAATTCAATATGCGTTAAATCGCCTTTTGGTTCCATAATTAATAAATTACCTTTACGTTGAGTAACCAAATCAATTACTTTGCTAGATGATTCTTGGGGCACATCTACAGTTAACACTTCAATAGGTTCGTGTTTAACGCCATCAATTTCTTTAACAATAACTTGTGGTTGTCCTAATTGTAACTCATAACCTTCGCGGCGCATAGTTTCAATTAAAACAGATAAGTGAAGAATACCTCTACCAAATACTAAATAAGAATCAGGAGATCCTGTTTCTTCAACACGCATTGCTAAGTTTTTTTCTAATTCTTTAAACAAACGGTCGCGTAAGTGGCGTGAAGTAACAAATTTTCCATCTTTACCAAAAAACGGTGAGTTGTTAATGGTAAATAACATACTCATTGTTGGCTCATCAATATGCATTAATGGCATGCCTTCAGGATTATCAAAATCAGCAACTGTATCGCCAATTTCAAAACCTTCAATACCTGTAAAAGCACAAATATCGCCCGTTATAACTTCACTTACCTTTACTTTGCCTAATCCATCAAACACATACAATTCTTTAATACGCGATTTTTGAATTCTGCCATCGCGTTTTACAACACTAACAGGCATATTTTCTTTTATTAAACCTCTAAAAACACGTCCTACGGCTATACGCCCAATAAACGAAGAATAATCTAAGGAAGTAATTTGAATTTGCAGTGTACCAACACGCTCGGGTGCTGTTGGTATTTTATCTAAAATCACATCTAACAGGTAAGTAATATCGGTAGTTGGAGTTTTCCAATCTGAACCCATCCAACCTTGTTTACTACTACCGTAAACTGTAGGGAAATCTAATTGTTCTTCACTCGCATCTAAATTAAAAAATAAATCAAAAACATTGTCGTGAACTTCTTCTGGTCTACAATTTGGTTTATCAACTTTATTAATTACTAAAATGGCTTTTTTACCTGCGGCAATTGCTTTTTGTAATACAAAACGTGTTTGTGGCATTGGGCCTTCAAAAGCATCTACTAACAAAATAACACCGTCGGCCATATTCATTACACGCTCTACTTCGCCACCAAAATCGGCGTGACCAGGAGTATCGATAATATTAATTTTTGTACCTTTGTATTGTACAGATACGTTTTTAGCCAAAATGGTTATACCACGTTCACGTTCAAGGTCGTTATTATCTAAAATAAGTTCGCCAGTTGCTTGGTTATCGCGAAACAGGTTACATGTATGTAAAATTTTATCAACCAAGGTAGTTTTACCATGGTCAACGTGGGCAATAATAGCAATATTACGAATAGTTGACATAAAAGGGGTTTTTTACGGGCGCAAATATAGTTATTTTTTAGGAATAAGCTAATAACTAAATCGTTAAGTAATATTGATGAAATTAACTTAAAAAAAACATTACATTAGGCGGTTGGAATGATAAATGCAAAAAAAATAAATATTATTGAAAAAGGCATTAATTGGATACACGATAAAACAAACGAAAAACAGTTTTTAATATTTTCGAGTATTTTAGTTGGTTGCACTGCCGGAATTGCTGCTGTAGTTTTAAAATTATTTGTTTTTTCAATAAAACATTATCTAGTCGAAGGATATTTATTACGATTACATTTTAAACATTTATACTTAATTCTTCCATTAATAGGTATTGGCTTAACCGTGTTGGTTGTAAAGTATTTTTTTAAAAATCAACTTAATAGGGGCAATACTGCAATACTATATGCTATAGCTAAAAAAAGTAGTTTTTTGCCTTTTCAACAAATGTATTCACATGTTATTACAAGTGCGTTAACAGTTGGTTTTGGAGGTTCGGCTGGTTTAGAGTCGCCAATTGTAAGTACAGGCTCAGCTATTGGCTCAAACTTTGCCCGAACCTACAAGTTAAGTTATAAAGATAGGACACTATTGCTTGCTGCTGGCGCTGCTGGCGGTATTGCAGGTGCTTTTAATGCACCAATTGCAGGCGTACTATTTGCGTTAGAAGTTATTTTAGTAGATATAAGTATAGGTGCATTTATTCCTTTATTAATTGCAGCGGCTTCAGGAGCTTTATTATCTAAAATAATTTTAAACGAAACAGATTTGTTATTTTTTAAATTAAAACAACCTTTTGATTATCACAATGTGCCTTTTTATATATTGCTTGGATTGCTTGCCGGCATTGTTTCGTTATATTACGTTAATTTTTTTGATAAAGTTGAAACTCGGTTTAATAAAATTAAATCGGGCTTTAAAAAATGGCTCATTGGTGGTATTTCATTAGCATTTATGTTCGCATTATTCCCTTCATTATTTGGCGAGGGTTACGAAAGTATAAAAGCGCTTTCAGAATTTAGAGCAAACGATTTATATAAAGATAGTTTATTAGTTGGTTTAATTAGTAATAATTGGATTTTTTTACTTTTTATATTACTTACATTATTGCTAAAAACTTTTGCTGCTGCTATTACATTAGGCAGCGGCGGAAATGGTGGAAACTTTGCCCCATCTTTATTTGTTGGTGCGTATTTAGGATTTGTTTTTTCGATGTTTTTAGGATTATTAGGTTTTGAAAACGTGAACATAAGTAATTTTACAATTGTTGCTATGGCCGGAATTTTAAGCGGTGTTTTTCATGCACCGCTAACAGCTATATTTTTAATTGCTGAAATTACTGGGGGTTACGAACTAATTATTCCTTTAATGATTGTATCTTCTTTTAGTTATTTGGTAGTAAAATATTACCATCCCGAATCGTTAGACATAAAGAGGTTGAAAGCAAAAGGAGCAGTAGTTTCTGATAACAAGGATGCCAGTATTTTAAGCAAAATTGATGTTCGCTCATTAATTGAAGTTGATTTTGCTACCATACAATATAAAGCTACATTAAGAGATATTGTTGAATCGATAAAGCACTCAAAACGAAATGTTTTTCCGGTAATAAATAATAACAATAAACTTATTGGGATTATTTATTTAAATAATATTAGAGAAGAGATGTTTAACCCCGAATTATATGATAGTGTTACGGCTAAAGAAGTGATGCGAAAACCATCTTTGGTTATTAACTTAAATGAGGATATTTTTTCGATTATGAAAAAATTTGAAGAATCGGGGCACTGGAATTTACCAGTTGTTGAAAACGAAATTTATGTTGGTTTTTTATCTAAATCGAGTATTTTAGATAATTATAGGCACGCGTTGTTGGAGACTATTTAGTCCCCATCATAAACCCACCGCCAAATGCAATTTAACTACCATTTATTTAGCTATCTAGTAACCTGTAAAACTTGACAATAGTTTTTAATTGTTGTATATTTGTTTCATATTATTGAAATATGAAAAATTCCAGCCCCCCCCCCCCGTTACATAAATCCAAAGCAACTAATAGGCTTTAAAACGTTTTAACAACTACTATTATGTGTTGTTTAGCCACTTTAATAAAATCACAAACAACCTTTACGTTATCAAGTACTCAAATAAAAGGACGTGCTAAAATTGATAGCGTTTTAATTGTAAAAGACACTATCATAGCTGAAAAAGATATGAAAGTACAAGGTGAATTTAAAGTAAAAGGTGATGCCAAATTTAAAAATGATGTAAAAGTTAAAGGCGATTTAAATTTAGATGGGCGGTTTAATTTAGGTAATGGGTTTACATTTAAAACTAGAGTTAGCACTACTGCGGGTGTTGGTAATATATTAACACTTGGTCCGCCCCAGCCTTCTACAGGAGGTAGTAATGGCGTAGATCCACCCCCTTGTACAATTGGCAGTGTGGTAACAGGTTGGTTAAATAATCAATCTAACGGTTATTATGCCACTCAGGTTTTAGGAACAAATACAGCGTGGTACACCCAATATGTAGATGGAAGTAACGGAAATAGTTATATAGATGCCACTGGAGGATTTGGAACCCCTGCAGAGTTGCGCATTAACGAAAAATGTTTAAATGATACCTACATAAATTCGTTAGGTGGCATTGTAAATTTAGGAACCACTTTTTGTAAAAACATTTTAAGAGTTGGTTCACAGGCAAATACATCAAACGGTGGTAGTTTAAGTGTTTTAAATGGTGGCGTTGGTAATGCACTTGGCGTTTTTGTGCCTAGTGGTGGTAGTTCGGCTGTTAACGCTTTTGTGGTAACAGATAATACTACTACTTTTTTTAAAGTGCTTGGTACAGGTAAAACTCAAGTTGGAAACGGACAATTTTTGAGTTCCAACAAGCTATTAACTGTAAATGGCGATGTGCTATTTGCTAATAATGGCATAAGTAACCCTGCACACCAATTTGATGGTTATAGTGGGTTTGAAATTGTGGGGGGCGACCGTGTTCCCAGCCGAAGAGGTATATCGGTTGAAGATGACCCGGCAGGTAATTTGAGTTTTTTTGTAAACAGTAATCAATCAACTGGTAGCCCGCAATTTAGGTTTAAAAATGGTAATAGCACAGCAACAAATGCAAGTACAATACCCGATGCCTTCATTATAAATTATAATGGTACTACTAAAATAAATGTAAGTGGTGCAACATCTAGTGGCTCTGCTTCGGTTTTAATTAATGCCTTTGATATTTTTAATGTAATTGATAATAAAAGCAATTTTATAGTAAAAAGCAATGGGGCTACCGAAATACTAAATTTAAATAATACTGTAAAAGCATTTACTATAAAAAACGGCGCTAACGAAAATTTTTTGGTGTATGGCAGTGGGCAAACGCATATAGCATTTAATGCTCAAATTGGCTTTAATACAGCCGTAATGCAGGATAATAATTACAAGTTAAATATAAATTTACAAAGCATACCCGAATTGGCAACACCAAACGGCATAAAATTTACCACTAATTCTAACACCAGTAAATTAATTGCAGTAAGTAACAGTAATTCTTCAACATCGCCATTTACTGTAAATGGAAATGGCAAAACCCAAATTGGAGGCGAGCTTGGAAATAGCAATGCCTATATGCTAACAGTAAATGGTAAAATTGGCGCAAGAGAAGTATTAGTTACAGTAGCTAACCCCTGGCCCGATTATGTATTTGAAAAAAATTACAAACTACAAAATTTAGAAGCAGTAAAAAAATATGTTTTAGAACACAAACATTTACCAAACATACCAAGTGCTAACGATTTAAGTAAAAACGAAATAGGACTAAACATTGCCGAAATGCAAGGCTTACAAATGGAAAAAATTGAGGATATTTACTTATATTTATTTGAAATGAAAAAAGAAATAGAAACTCTAAAAAAGGAAAACAACGAATTAAAAAGTTTGATTAAATAATGACGCGAATTATTATTAAAATATTTTTATTGCTATCAATTTTGCTATTATTTAGTTGCGAAAGAAGGCGAAATTGTAAGGGGGTGGACGGTATTGAATTTAATGAAAATATAATAGAACTTGTGGATGATTTGTTTTGTTTAAAGGGTCAAAAACAAAATAGCGCGTTTGTAATCATTGATAGTTTAAGTTTTGCAACTACTTACCAACACGACTCTACAATTTGTAAAAGTTATAACGTTTTCAATTTTTCAGAATATTCATTATTAACCTACCTAACAAAAGGTGGGGGTTGTTCTTATGAAAGTTATCGATTTGAATTTAAATCCGACGGCGATTTTAATACCTTAGATGTTTATCCCTGCAAAAGAAATTGTTTTATTGGCGCAAAGTATTTACTGCCTCTCCAATTTATATTTAAAATTAAAAAAGTCGCTAATACTGATATAAAACTAACCTTTCATGAATAAAATATTTCTACTATGTTTTGGCACGGTGATTGCTAAAATGACCTTTGGCCAATGTCTCCCTCTTTTATCGACTTATATCCCTGGTGGATCACTTAACTGTAACAATAATTTGTACGCAGTAAATAATACAATAAATACACCGCAAAACTTATTAAACAATAATGCTCGGTCGGTTTTTATGATGGAAATTAAAGACCTTAGTGGCCCCGGCAAGTATACTTGCACTTGCACCTTACTTCGCCAAGCAACCGCCAGTAATAACGATAATTTGCAAGAAAATGTTTTTATTACTTCTAGACATTGTATAGTAAAAAATGCGGCTGGCGGGCTCACAAGCAATAACTTGTTAGATTTCGGTAATGCTAAATTTATATTTAACTATTCGAATGCAGATGCAACAAACACTTCAAATATCGGATGTAAAGTTAGCCGTTATGTAGTTGAAGGAGGAGCCCAATTAATTGACGCAAGTACACCGCATGATATGGTAGTTATGAAATTAGTGCAACCCATACCACCTCACTTTAATGTTTTTTACAGTGGGTGGTCTGCCCAAATTCCGCCTACGCCTGGTTCATTTTTTGATATTCATCATGCGGCAAGTGATATAAAAAAAATTAGTTTCGCTACCGAATTATTAGCTTTACCTATACCCACGCGCCACAATGTGTTGTGGTCCTCAGGAATAACGCAACAAGGCTCTTCAGGTTCGCCGCTTTTTATTACTATTCCTCCAAGTAATATAAGTCTTATCGGCGTTTTGTCAGGAAATGTGTTTGCTCCAAACTCATTATCCTTCAACGGATATATATAAATTTAATGAAATCTTCTAAAATTATCATATACTTAACACTAATTTTATTTTTTACTAGTTGTAAAAAATGTAAGGATTGTAATGGAACAGAATTTCAAGGAGATATAGTAACTGGTTATAATTTGCCTGTTTGTTATGAAAATGGTTTACCTAAAACCGAGTATTATATAAGAGATACAATTCAGTTTATTAATATGTTAAAAATGTACCCAAACTATAAAACTAATTGTGATACAAACTTTACAAATATTAATATTGATTTTTCAAAGTATATATTAATTGGAAAATATTTAAGTAATGGAGGTTGTAGAGGAAAATATATTAAAAATGTAATTATAGATACTAATAATAAAATAGTTACGTACACAATATTTTCGTGTTCAAAAGGTACATGTAAAAAATTAATTAGTTCTTACAACTTTGTAATTGTCCAAAAATTTTCAAATAAATACATTCTTAAATTTAATGCCAAAAAATATTAACCTTATGAAATACTACATATCACTATTATTAATTTTACAATCGTATATTTTTTATTCTCAAACATCGTTACCTTGTAATAATAATATTTTTTGCGACCCTGCCAATGGCATACCAAATGATGTATATACTAATAATACTAGGTCGGTTATTTTAATATTTACACCAGGAGGTGGAGGTGGGTGTAGTTGTACATTATTGCGTCAAAAATATGGAAACGACGATAACCAGCAGCAAAATATAATTATTACTGCACGGCATTGCATACACACCGGAAGTAATGGGGGAGGACCATTAGCAGATATAGCTAATATGAAGTTCTATTTTAATTATTCAAACCCAAATTGTAGTTTTATTGAAAATGTAATTAATAAACAATTCAGATATGAATTACCTGGAGGCAACGGAGCAACCTTAATTGATGAAGACTTTGGAACTGACATTGCGATTTTAAAACTAAACGACCCTATACCCCCTCACTTTCAACCTTATTATAGCGGTTGGACAGCTTCGCCAATGATTTATAGTGGAAAATATTTTGATATTCACCACCCAAGTGGCGATATAAAAAAAATAAGTTCAACTGATGGTTACTTTGTTGATCCAAATAGTCCAATTCCAACACGATACAACGTTACTTGGGTATATGGCAGAACAGAAGAGGGCTCGTCAGGCTCTGCTTTATTTAATTTTAATAGAAGGGTTGTAGGCGCCGCTTCCTTTGGTTTTTCAAATAATTCTACTTGCTTTAATTCTCAATTTGTAAATTTTGGCAAATTTCGTAATTTTTGGATGGGAAGCCCTGCCACACGCAGTGCCTTAAGGCCTAATAATAATAACAATCCATTTGTTATTGGTAATGCCGGAGGACAGATAGAATGTTACAAAAACGATTTATTTTTACATGGCGATTATTGGCCGGCTAAAGATTATCAGCCTACCAATTTAATTACAATTAGGTGCGAAAGTAATATGTTTTTGGCGCAGCCTGGCAAACCTCTCACCGTTAAAAGCGGCGCAGCATTTGATTTTGAAGCAGGCGGTCAAATCATCAAATTACTGCCTGGCTTTACTGCTGAATTAGGCAGTACAGTAATTATAAAACCAAATATGAGTTGCACCGCTATGCGTATGGCAAATACAATTAACCCTGAGGATATTGATAGTAGTATTGTAAACTATTATTACGATTCAAAAATTGGCGAACAGCCAAAAGAAACCGCGTTTACTAAAAATGAGCTTTCTACTATTGAACTATTTCCAAATCCTTCAAGGGGTATTTTTCAATTAAAAAGTTTAATGTACACTACCGATGCTTATTTGTTTGAATTAATAGATGTAAACAGTAAACTAATTTTTATTATAAACGATTATTTTGATAATGGTAATATTGAAGTGTTTAGTTTCCCTGAATTAAAAGCAGGGGTGTATATGTTAAAAATATACAATCATAGCTCTAAAAAAACAGAATATAAAAAAGTAATTATCCAAAGTTAAACATATTACTAACCTCCATCATAAGCCCATTTTAATTAAATAGAGCCCTAAGTAAAGCCTTTTACCAACAGCAGAAAGAATTATTAATAACTACAATAATAAAAAAATGCGGCTATAATCTTAAATCAGCAAATCTAAAACATATTGATATATCTGAAATAAAACCAACATTTGGAAAAAGAAAATTTGAAGGTTTAGAATTTGTAGTTACGCAGGTAGCGTTTTTATAATTAAAAGTATTAACAAACAAATAACTTAAACTGGGGCTTATTGTAGATGATATATACCAGCGTTTAGCAATTTGGTAGCGCAAACTATAAAAGGCTTGCAAACCAACACCTATAATTTTAGAGGTTGTTTTTGTATTAAGGCTATCTACCGAATAATTTGTAGTATCGATATAATTTTGAAAAGGGCTAGCTCCTAAATATTTGCATGTGGAATTTGACCTAAAACTTTCTTGCCATTTATTTATAAATAATTCGGCACCAAAACTATGCATTAATCGTTTTTTATTAATTATTTTTTCAAAGCCAAAATTAAACTGGGTTTTTCTACTTCTGTCTTAGTAACTTAAACTAAATATGTTTTTTACACCTAAAGTTCCTTAATATATGTAAATACCGTCGCCTTCTGATGCTAAGAAATTAAGCGCCGGAAACAAAACAAAAGCTGTTCTTAAAACAAATTTATTTTTAAAATAGTATTTATAACTAAAATTAAAATTTACATAACTATTTCCCGAATAAAAACCGCTTAATATGTTAATTATTGGCAATACGCTAACACTTATTTCGTGCTTTCTAATAGTATTGTAAGCTATATTACGCTACGCATTTACATTTAAAAATGCGTTTAATAAAAATATAATTATTATTAATTTTTTCATAAAAAAGTGGGTTTAGTTAGCGGTTTTACTGTATGTTTTAATTTTAATATTTTGGGCGTTTTTTATTTTTTAAAGCCATAACCAATTGAAACGCTTGGAATAATCAGTATTAACTTTACATATTTTATAAGTTTATACAAATTTGAAAAATTACATGATAAACGAACTTGTATAGGGAGTTTATTAAAATTATATTTTAAGACAACACTAGCAATATCTACTATAATAATACTTGACTCTTTAAGTCGTGCGATTTCTCTATATCTCTCAATTGGGTGGCCTATTGCAGAAAATAAACCTATTGCGAATTCATAATTTATTCTTCGTTTAATTTTTGTTAAAACATAAGAAATAGAATTGTTTAAAGTGTACACACCTTGTAATTTTGGAAAATTATAAAGCCAATCGTCGTCATGTTTAAAACCTATTGCAAAATTTAAATAATCAACGTAACCTTTTGTATTTATAATATTTATTTCAAAATGTAAGCCCGCTCCTGTTATAAAATCCCAAGCCTTGTATAAATATAATATTTATACTGAGAAACATAAGATATAAATTTTTCTTTTTTATATTTTATAGTATAAATACTATTTGGTTTATAAACATTTTTTATGCTATCCACTTGGCAGCACAGCTTTGTATAAAACAAATAAAATACTATTATTATACCAAGTTTTTTAGTCACATTTACCTGTAAATACATCGTTTGGTACTCCATATGCAATAGTTAACTTTACCTTTTATGCAATTATAAAAAAAGATTACCAAAACCGTTAGTGTTGTAATAAATTTGACTTTAATTAAATTTTTAAGAAAATTGTTTTACTGTAATTATTAAAAAAATCGATATAAATCAATTAAAATGCGAAAATATTTGAAATTTTAAAAAAAAATTTTGAATAATTTAAGTTTTACTGAGCAAAATATTAAAAAAATAGTCGAAAAAATTAAACTTTTATGAGTTAAAAAGGGTTACACTAGCCACAAAAACTTTTCTTACGAAAATGATTTATCACGCGTTCAATATTGGCGTATGGAAAGGGGATGTAATTTTACAATTTCATATTTGCTAAAAATTTTGCAAATACATTAAATAGGATTAGATGAGTTTTTTAAAGATATTAATTTATAATTTCATAAACAATAAAGGCTTAAACCCAAACCCTAATTTGTTTTAATTTATTTAATAGCTAAAAGTTAAATAATATATGAAAAAAAATTATTTAAATAGGATTTCGTAATTTTCTTAAACACTATTTAACCACCATCATAAGCCCATTTTAAATAAATAGAGCCCCACGTAAAACCTCCACCAAAAGCCGAAAGAATTAAATTATCTCCTTTTTTTAATAATTTTTCATAATCCCAAAGTAATAAAGGTATCGTTCCTGCTGTAGTGTTGCCATAGCGTTCAATATTCATTAATACTTTTTCTGAACCTAAACCCATTCGGGCAGCAGTAGCTTCGATTATACGTTTGTTGGCTTGGTGCGAAACTAACCAAGTAACATCGTTTGCAGTTAAATTATTTTGCTCCATTATTTTTGCACTTACTTCGGATATGTTGTAAACTGCGTGTTTAAACACTGCTTGTCCTTCTTGATACACATAGTGCATTTTATTATTAACAGTATCAACGCTTGCAGGATTTAATGAGCCACCAGCTTTCATATGCAAATGTTTTACACCGTTGCCATCGCTATGTAAAATAAAATCTTGTATTCCAAAACCTTCGTGGTTGGGTTCTAATAATACTGCGCCACAACCATCGCCAAAAATAACGCAGGTGGTACGGTCGCTGTAATCAATAATGCGACTCATCATATCAGCACCTACAATTACAACTTTTTTATAACGACCGGTTTCAATAAATTGAGCGCCAGTAACTAAAGCATAAATAAAACCACTACAAGCAGCCGATAAATCGTAACCCCAGGCATTGTTTGCGCCCACTTTTGCACAAATTAAATTTGAAGTGGCAGGAAAAACCATATCAGGAGTTACAGTGCCACAAATTAATAAATCAATTTCGTTGGCAGAAATACCTCGTTTTTTTAATAAAAGATTTACGGCTTCAACTGCCATATCAGAGGTGGCTTTGGTTGAATCGTTTTCAATATGCCTTGTTTTAATACCAGTGCGAGAAGTTATCCACTCATCGGTAGTATCAATCATTTTTTCGAAATCGGAGTTAGTAATTACATTATTGGGTAAATACCCCGCTACTGCTGTTATGGCGGCTTTAATCATAAGTTATTGAAACACCTGTTTAATTTTTTCGTCGAGTTTGGCATTAGCAATATCTTTAGCTAACAATATCATATTTTTAAAAGCTAGTGGGCTCGAAATTCCGTGGCCTATTAAAACGTTGCCGTTAACTCCTAAAACAGGTGTACCGCCATATACCTCGTAATTATAACTATCAAAGTATTCATCACTTTGGTTACGCTTTTTTAAAATAGTATAAAATGCTTCTGCCGATTTTAAAAACACATTTCCAACAAACCCTTCGCATACTACCACATCTGCTTTTTCGCTAAAAATATCGCTGGCCTCAATGTTTCCTACAAAATTAAAATCGCGACTATCCTTCATCAAACTATACGTGGCTTGGCTAACTAAATTCCCTTTTTCGGGCTCTTCGCCAATGTTTAATAAACCTACTTTGGGGTTAGTAATCTTAAATACTTCTTTAACATAAATTGAGCCTAAAATACCAAATTGATATAATACATCTGGCTTACAATCGGCATTAGTACCAACATCTAAAATAATACCAAAGCTACCATTTTCTTTAGGAATAACACCAGTAATGCAAGGGCGAATAACACCGGGTATAGTTTTAATTGTAAACATACTACCTACCAACATAGCGCCAGTATTGCCTGAACTTGCAAAGGCATTAATAACACCCTCACGCAATAATTTAAACCCTAAAGAAATACTACTATTTGGTTTTTGCGAAAATGCTTTGGTAGGATGTTCGCCCATTTCAATATTTTCGGTAGTGTGCACGTAATCAAATTGTGAAGCATCAATATTTTTTTCGGCAAAATATTTTTTAGCATAATCGGCATCTCCAATCAATACTAATTTAACATCGGCATCTAATTGAGTGGATACCATAATTGCGCCATCTAAACAATTGTTTGGGGCAAAATCGCCACCTAAAATATCAAAACCTATTTTCATTTTTAAATTAAGCTAATTTTAAATTTAATAAAGCACAATTATACAATATTAATGCCTAAAAAGTAACAACTAAACATTAATTTATTAAGAGACTCTAAACAATACAAATGGCAAGATTTTACCCAAACTGAAAATTAATTTCAATTTTGGCGCCATTATCGTTAAAAAACTTTGCTTCGCCATCTAATTGGTTACTAAGGGTTTTAATAAGTGATATACCTAAAGACGTTGTATCAGTTTCGGCATTAAAATTTGCTGGAAAACCTATACCATTATCTTTAATAACTAAATTAATAGTTTGAATATTTTTTTTTACGTTAATTGATAATTTTGGCGAAGGATTGTTATTAAAAGCATACTTTATGCTATTTGTAATTATTTCGTTTAAAATTAAACCATAAGGTATTAACTCCGAGCTGGTAAATTCAATATTATCGTAATTTTCATCAAGCTCTATTTTTTGAGTATGCTTGTAGGAATTAAATATTTCTAATAGTAAAACATTAGAATATTTTGCAACGTTAACGGTTTTATAATCTGAATCGTTATACAACATTTTGTGCACCAAAGCCATACTCATAATACGGTTTTTACTTTCAGCAATGGCTTGTTTTGCTTCAAGATTTGTTGTTGCATCTTCTTGCAAATTTAAAAGCCCTGAAATGATAGCTAAATTATTTTTTACACGGTGATGAAGTTCAGCCAGCAAAGTTTCTTTTTGGGTTAACGTTATGTTTAATTTTTGTTGTGATTTTTGTTGCTCAATAAGGCTTGCCAATATTTCTTTATTTTGGTCGTGAATTAATTTACTTAATAATATACTTAATACAGCTGTAAAAAAAATAGAAAAAACTATATTATAATACCAAATTAATTTTATTTCTTCAGGCGAAAAATTAGTGTTTTGTATACTTGGTACTTCTATAAAAATACTTAGTAAAAAAGAGGTAAAACCCATTATTAAATGAGTGGCAGTGTATCTATCAAACTTAGTAGGGTTGTTTAGTAACACAATACTAATTATAAATGGAAAATAATAAAGGTAATTACCAACGTCAACTGGGTAATATTCTGATACAAAAAAAACTGATAAATTAATGTTTAATGTAAATATTAAAAACGAAAGGGTTTGTTTATTAATTTTATTTAAAAAAATAGAAAAAAAGGCTAAAGCTAAAAAGGTTAATTCGGCCCAAATTGGGTAATTAGATTTAGTTATAAAACCATTTGTAGCACCTGCTAATAAACTTAAAATTACAAATGCATTTAAAATATTTAATGTTTTAATTCGTCGCTTTTCAACATACGATTGACCATTACTAATACCGTAATTGGTTAATACAATAATTTTACTTTTTAAACTCATAAACGGTGCTAAATATAAATTTAAAAACTATACAAAAAATAAAAAAGGCAAGTTTTTATATAAAACCTGCCTTTGTAAAAAATAAAAAATTATAGTTAAGCTTTAACTGCTTTTTCCATTACAACTTTTCCTTTATAATATAATTTTCCTTCAAACCAATGAGCGCGATGCATTAAATGCGCTTCGCCTGTTGTTGAATCTTTTGAAATTGTCATTGATGGTGCTTTATAAGTGGCGCGACGTGAACCTCTACGTGAGCGCGACATTTTTCGTTTTGGATTTGGCATAATTGTTTATGTTTTAATTTTTATTGTGTTTTTTTAGTTTACTAAATTGCTCCCACATAGGGTTTGTTGTTTCTTTTTCAATTGAATCGGTACTTATTTCGTTTAATTTAGCTAGTGTTTCCTTATCACACTCATACAATTTTGCGTCAATTTCGCAGGGTACACGGCGGGCAGGTATAGCTAATATAATATATTCGTAAATATATTGAGCTATGTTTACTTCTTCTACTCCTTCGGGTATTACTACAATTTCATCCGTGCTCTCGTTGGGATTACCATGTTTAACAACCAAACTTTCCTTTGTTGCAATTGGAAAGTTAAAATCTTTTAAACACCGATCGCACTCTGAACCAACAAAACCACTAATGTTAAATTCTAAATTTAACAAATTGTTTTGCTTAGTTAAAATTGCTGTAACCACAACATTAGCCTTGCTAACCTCACTATTTTCTATAGTTTTAAAGAACGCATCCTCAATATCAAATTCAAATTCATGAATTCCAACAGGTAATCCTCCAAATTGTATTTTATATGGACTTTTACCCATTTTTTAAAAAGGACTGCAAATATACTACTTTTTTATATTTTTCGCAATTTATAAACAAAAAATATTTTGGGAGATGTTTTAATTGCTAAAAGTTAAAAATCCTCAATTTATAAGTTTATTTTACCTAATATCCATTTTAAAGAGAAAGATGAAAAATATTAATAGTTTTGTTTAAAATTTATAAAAATTGGATGAAAATTAAAGAATATGAGATTAAATAAAATAATTTTGTTTATATTTTCGATTTGTATTTATATTGCAAAGTCGCAAACCGTTAGTACCGATTTAATTTACAAAGTAAATAAACCTGCGCTAATTAGCAAAAAAACCCCTGTTTTAATTATGCTTCATGGCTATGGAAGTAATGAAACCGATTTATTTGATATTGCAAAAACAGTTGATGAACGTTATATTATTTTTAGTTTACGTGCCCCTCACCCTTTAAAAGATGGCGGATTTAGTTGGTACGATTTACAATTTTTACCCAATCAACAATTTACTCATAATTATAAAGAAGCAAAACAAAGTAGTAAGAAAATATTAAGTTTTATAAGTAACGCTTGCAAAATTTTTGGAGTAGATAGCTCGCAGGTATTTATTATGGGCTATAGTCAAGGCACTATAATGGCTTACGATGTAGCCTTATCTTCTCCAAAAAAAATAAAAGGAGTTGTTGCATTAAGTGGTTTATTATTAGAAGAGACTAAATTATTAAAAACAGATTGGACTAAAGCCATAAACGTAAAATTTTTTATTGCTCATGGCTATTCCGATAATGTTATAAAAATTGCCGAAGCAGATAAAGTAAATACTTTTTTAAAATTGAAAAAAGTAATTGATGTTACATACAAAAATTATGAAATGCCACATGCCATTATGGGTGACGAATTAAACGATATTAAAAAATGGTTAAAAAAGGTTATTAGTAATTAATTTATTAGCTACCACATACTCTGCTATTTGCACAGCATTGGTTGCGGCGCCCTTTCGTAAATTATCTGCAACTATCCAAAGGTTTAAAGTTTTTGCCTGTGACTCATCTCTGCGAATACGCCCAACAAATACATCATCCTTATTATGCGAATTTATTGGCATTGGATAAATTTGATTTTTAATATCATCTTGCACCACAATACCTTTAGTGTTTTTTAATAAAGTTGTAATTTCATTGATATTAAAATCATTTTCAAATTCAATATTTACACTTTCGCTGTGACCACCAATTACCGGTATTCTTACAGTAGTAGCTGTTAAAGCAATACAATCATCACTTATTATTTTTTTAGTTTCATTAACTAATTTCATTTCTTCTTTGGTATAACCATTATCTAAAAAAACATCAATTTGCGGAATGGCATTCATATCAATTTTATATTTATAAGCCATTTCGCCTTCAATATTATTACGCTCGTTTTGTAATTGTGTTACCGCTTTAACGCCTGTACCTGTTACACTTTGGTAAGTTGAAATTACCACACGTTTAATTTTATATTTTTTATGCAATGGATTTAATACCATTACTAACTGTATGGTAGAACAGTTTGGATTTGCAATTATTTTATCACTACTCCTTAATTCATGTGCATTAACTTCGGGTACAATTAATTTTTTTGTAACGTCCATTCGCCATGCGCTCGAATTATCAATAACGGTAGTGCCTACTTCAGCAAATTTTTCGGCAAATTGTAGAGAGGCTTCTCCACCCGCGCTAAATAATGCAATATGCGGTTTAGCATCAATGGCCTGCTGCATACTATAAATAGAATAGTTTTTATTTTTAAAACAAATTTGTTTACCGATGGATTTTTGTGAGGCAACAGGAATTAATTCTGTTATGATAAAATTTCGTTCGGTTAAAACTTCTAACATTTTTGTACCCACTAAACCTGTAGCGCCAACAATTGCAATTTTCATATTATTTATTTTTCTGCTACACTAAAGGAAGTTGAAGCGTTTTCATCTTGATCAACCAAATAAACGCCATCAGGTTTAATTAGTACTTTTTTATGTCGATACAGAATACCAATACTTTTTTTAAATGTAGCTTTACTCATACTTAATCGTATAGAAATTTCTTCTGGTGTGCTTTTATCGTGAAGATTAAGAAAACCATTATTATTTTTTATTAGCTCTAAAATTATTTCGGTGCTATCTAACACATTTTTAAATCCACTTTTTTGAAAACTAAGGTCAATTAATTTATCTTCTCTAATAGTTTTTACATAGCCTTTCAGTTCATCGCCAATAAAAACTTCTTTGTAAATATCATTATGGTACATTAAACCTTTGTAAGTATTATTAATTATAGCGCTATAACCCAAAGGCGATTCCTCGTAAACAAGCACATCTACTTCTTGCCCAGCAGTTAAATCAACTGTATCTGTTTTTATAAATTTATCTAGCTTACTCGAACCTACTATGCGATTAGATTGCTCATCAATATAAATATAAAGCACACAAAATTCACCTTCTTCCAGTTCAAACTTTTGTTCGCTGTAAGGTAGAAATAAATCTTTTTCTAAACCCCAATCCATAAAAACCCCAATTTCGGTAACGCTGGTTACTCGCAAATATGCAAAGCTATTTAGTTGGGCATAAGGTATTTTTGTGCTTGCTATTAATCTATCTTCGCTATCGTTATAAATAAAAACATCAATTTTTTCTTTAATTTTTTTAGAATTTTTTATTAAAGATGCTGGCAATAACACTTCATTTTTTTCATCGTCGCTTAAATACAAGCCTACTGCAGTTTCTCTAACAATAGTTAATGTATTTAATTTTCCAATTTGCATCATTGTTAGTTTTTAAATTCAACTATTAATCGTTTAATTTTAATACAGCCATAAATGCACTTTGCGGTATTTCAACATTTCCAACTTGTTTCATTCGTTTTTTACCTTCTTTTTGTTTCTCTAATAATTTGCGCTTACGGCTAATATCACCACCATAACATTTAGCAGTTACATCTTTACGTATGGCACTAATTGTTTCGCGACTAATTATTTTTGCACCAATAGCAGCTTGTATGGGAATTTCGAATTGTTGTTTTGGTATTAATTCTTTTAATTTTTCGCATATTTTTTTTCCAAACTGATACGAATTACTTCGGTGAATTAAGCAAGATAAAGCGTCAACAGGTTCGCCCTTTAAAAGAATATCTAATTTTACTAAATCTGCTTCTTTCATTCCAATAGGGCTATAATCAAACGAAGCGTAACCTTTGCTTATTGATTTTAATCTGTCAAAAAAATCAAACACAACTTCCCCCAAAGGCATTTCAAATACTAATTCCACCCTATCTGCTGTTAAATAATTTTGGGTAACAATAATGCCACGTTTTTCAATACAAAGGCTCATTACAGGTCCAATAAAATCTGATTTTGTAATTATATTTGCCTTAATATAAGGCTCTTCAATATAATCTATTCTCCCTGGGTCTGGTAAATCGCTTGGATTGTTAACTGTTACAACTTCTCCGTTGGTTTGGTAAGCAATATATGATACGTTGGGAACAGTAGTAATAACGGTCATATTAAATTCACGTTCCAAACGTTCTTGCACAATTTCCATATGCAGCATACCTAAAAAACCGCAACGGAAGCCAAATCCAAGGGCTAAAGACGATTCGGGTTCCCAAGTAAGTGAAGCATCATTAAGCTGTAATTTTTCCATACTGTAACGCAACTCTTCAAAATCTTCAGTATCTATGGGGTAAATGCCTGCAAATACCATAGGTTTTACTTCTTCAAAACCATGTATGCCATCGGCGCAAGGTCGATCAAAATGTGTAATGGTATCGCCTACTTTTACTTCTTTTGCTTCTTTAATACCTGATATTATATATCCTACATCTCCAGTACTCATTGATGCCCGAGCTTCGGGTTTTAATTTTAAAACACCAATTTCATCAGCATTATAAACCGAACCTGTATTAAAAAATTTTACTTTTTCTCCTTTTTTTATAGTTCCATTTATTATTTTATAGTAGGCAATAATGCCTCTAAAACTATTAAAAACGCTATCAAAAATTAAGGCTTGTAGTGGGGCACTAGGGTCGCCTATTGGAGCTTTAATGCGTTCGATAACAGCAGCTAAAATTTCTTCAATACCCATGCCAGTTTTTCCGCTTGCTGGTATTACATCACTGCGTTCACAACTAATTAAATCAACAATTTGGTCGGTAACCATTTCTGGTTCTGCGCTGGGCAAATCCATTTTATTAAGTATGGGAATTATAGTTAAATCATGTTCTAAAGCCAAATATAAGTTAGAAATTGTTTGAGCTTGAATACCTTGTGCCGCATCTACAATTAATAAAGCGCCTTCGCAAGCAGCAATAGAACGAGATACTTCATAACTAAAATCAACATGACCAGGGGTATCAATTAAATTTAATACATATTTTTCGCCTTTATACACATAATCCATTTGGATGGCGTGACTTTTAATGGTAATGCCACGTTCTTTTTCAAGATCCATGTCATCTAACACCTGCGCTTCCATTTCGCGACTTGTTATAGTTTTAGTAAACTCTAAAAGACGGTCGGCTAGGGTGCTTTTTCCGTGATCGATATGGGCAATAATACAAAAGTTACGTATGTTTTTCATTCTTTAAAGTGCTTCAATAAAAGGAATGTAAATATAGGTAAAATGTAGGAGTTTATTAAGCATAAAAAAGCCCTATTATTATAGAGCTTTTTTTATTTTTTAATGATGTTCTTCAGTGCCTTTATGTTCTTCGCCCTTGGCCTCTTGGTGTTCGCCAGATCCACCAGCATGGTGACCAGTTTTTAAAGCCTCCTGTTGTTGAACAAAAATTTTATCAACCTTAGCCACATTAGTTGGATTGCCAGAGTAGGTGCCTTCTGTTAAAATAACAAAAATTGTATATGTCATAAATACAAAATAAGGAACTAAAATTATGTATCGTAAAAATTTAACCTCGTGATTTAAATGCATAAACCACAAAACAATTGCGGCAGCTTTTACTAATGTTAAACCAATAAATAATACTTTAAGTCCCATTGTACCACTCCAACCTTTAGCGGGCGCCATTGAACCAATAATTAATTCTACAACTGTAATTGCAAGCATTATCCAAAACACATTCCAAAGGGTACGACGCGCTTTTTTTCCATAAGCCTCATCGTGGTTGCTCATTTTTTCGTACTGTGGGTAATTATCGTTAAATTCCATTTTTTATCAGTTATAAGTTAATAGGCAATATTTATTAGTTATTCGGGTTTAATGTTTATAATAAATAGAAGAAAGTAAATACAAAAACCCATACCAAATCTACAAAGTGCCAATAAAGACCTACTTTTTCAACCATTTCGTAATGTCCGCGCTTTTCGTAAGTACCCTTTAGCACGTTCATAAAAATAATAAAATTAATTAATACTCCGCTAAATACGTGCGTTCCGTGAAAACCAGTAATAAAGAAAAAATAATTTGCAAATTGAGGCACACCATATTCGTTTACCACCATATTTGCTCCATGCACCGTTTGTTGAACATAAGCTTGTTTTCCCAAATCCCAAACATTACGCACCCAACCAGCTTCAGTTCCTTTTATAAAATGATACCACTCCCAAGCTTGAGACCCCACAAACATAGCTCCTCCAACAATTGTCCAAAACATCCACACAGTTACACCTTTTCTATCCATACGGTGCCCTGCTTCAACCGCTAATACCATCGTAACAGACGACATAATTAAAATAAAAGTCATTAAACCAACATAAGCTAGCGGCAAATGTTGCTCTACAAATGGAAAGTGAGTAAAAACGTTTTCGGCTTTTGGCCAAAGATCTGCATATTTGTGGCGGATAAAACCATAAGATACCAGCAAACCACCAAAGGTTAAGGCATCTGAGATTAGGAAAAACCACATCATCATTTTACCATAACTTACCTTAAAAGGCGATACTCCGCCATTCCAGGCTTCTTTGGTATCAATTTCTACGTCGTGGTCGGAAGTAACTGTATTTGACATATTATTAAGTGTTAAATTAGATTAATTTGTGGATACAATATTAACGATAAAAATACAAAAACAAAAATAAATATACCCATAAAAGATCTAAAAAGTGCCAGTAAATTGCTGTGAGCTCAATTCCTAAGTAATCGGCACTCGAATATTTTTTTAAAAGTGTTTTTATTAACGAAACGGTTAAGGCTATTAAACCGCCAACCATGTGCAGCAAATGCACTAACGCAATTAAATATAAAAACGAGCCAGAAGCGTTACTTGCTTTACCCATAAAATAAATACGTTGACTAGTTAATTCTCTCCAACCTGCAATTTGAGTGAAAAAAAAGCCAATTCCCAACGCCAAAGTAATAAATAAAGCTAAAGTAGTTAATTTAAAATTATTTTTTTTAATAGCTTGTTGCGCTGCAAACATGGTTAAACTGCTTGTAACAATTAGGGCAGTACTAATTAAAATAATATCGGGTAATTTAAATACTGTCCAATTGCCATTATTTGCTCTAACAACATAAGCACTCGTTAGGCCGGCGAATAACATAACAATACTTACAATACCAATCCACAAAAGAGGTTTTGCGGCTTTACGCTCGGCTATTTTAATTTCGGCTCTACGGTATTTTCTACTTTCTGATTTTATTGTTTCTTCCACTTTTTTGGGATTAAGATTTTGTCATTAATGCTAACTGCACTACTGGTAAATAAACCAACGTAATTAAAAAAAGTTTTTTGGCATGTGCATCACTTGGTAATCTGTAAAAAATATACGATTGAAACAATAATGCCAAACCTGCCACTATACAAACGCTTGTACTTATTATACCTACTTGTTGAAAAACGAAAGGCAATATGCTTGTTACCAATAAAAATACTGAGTATAAGAGTATTTGAAATTTTGAAGCTTCATCTTTACCACCAATAGAGGGAAGAAGATAAAAATCGGCCTTAGCATAATCATCATAATTAAACCATGCTAGTGCCCAAAAGTGAGGAAATTGCCATACAAACTGAATTAAAAATAACAAAATAGCAAAAAAGGTAATCTGCCCAAAACCATCAGTGGCAGCTACCGCACCTATTAACACCGGTAAAGCGCCGGGAAAAGCACCTACAAAAACCGATAGCGGGGTTCTGCGCTTTAAAGGTGTATAAATTAGAGCATATAAAATTATTGAAATAAACCCCAAAATACCGCATAATGGGTTTGTAAATACCCACAATAAAATAGTGCCAATTGTACCAAATAAGGTACAAAAAATAAATGCTTCTGTGTTAGTTAAAACGCCAGTGGGCATTGGGCGGTTTTTGGTACGATTCATTAATTTATCTAAATCTTTTTCAATAATTTGATTAAAACCATTGGCCGCAGAAGTTACTAAAACTCCACCTAAGCTTAAAGCTAAAACCTGATACCAATCTATAGTTGTAGCCACTGTAAAATAAGTTACTATTGCACTAAAAACCACTAAAGCACCTAAACCAAATTTTGTTAGTTTTATAAAACCCACAAGTTTTGAATATTTAATTGAATGAGATATTGAAGTAGCTTCCAAAAAACAGCACAAATTTACTTTAAATTTTTTCTATTTCTAAAAGTATTACAAATAAAAAAGCCATTTCAAATAAATGAAACGGCTTTTTGTAATATTTACTATTTTTAGAACTTAAATGCTAAACCACCACAAATAATAGGAGTGCCAATTGCAATTTCGGCATTTAAACCAAAACTAGGAGTAAAAAAATAACGGAAGCCCATGCCTGGTTTAACCCCAAAATTGAATGGAAGACTAAGTAATTTTATTGTATAGCCTATATCAGTTGAAGTAAAATTAACAAATGTGTTACGATAACCTCCACTTAAAAAGCCATATGCATCAAACTTTTCAGATTTTGCAAAATGAAAATTTGCCCTCAAAAAAGCTCGAACTGTTGTGAAATTTACATTATAATTAAAAGTTGTTAAATTACCATTTTTATCTATAAAGTAATTATTCCAAGTTATTGCAAATTTTGTAAAACTAAACTCAGCCCCAACCCCAAAATTTTTTGTTACTAAATGTTCATAAACAATGCCAACAGGTCCGATAGCCAAAGTTTTTATATTTACCGCTGTTTTACTGGCAACAGTTTTAAATAAAGAGGTAAAAATATTAACTCCATAATAAACATTAACATAATTTTTTCCTTTTTGTACAATGTTTTCCCCTTCAGACTTTGCATCTTTTTGACATTTAAACGAGGCACTAAATAATAATATTATTGATACAATTGTTAGTTTTAGTTTAGTCATTTTTTAAATTTATAACTCTAATCATTTCATAAATACTAACATAATTCCAATATTCAAAATTTATTAAACAGCCTTCATATCACTCAAAACATTATTCATACTACGAACGGCTTCGGCACTTTTAGCGAAGGTAGCTTGCTCATCGGCAGTTAATTTATAATCTTCAATTTTTTCCCAGCCGTTAGCACCAATAATTACGGGTACACCTAAACAAATATCTTTTTGTCCATATTCGCCATCTAACATTACTGAGCAAGGAAATAATTTTTTCTGATCATTTAAAATACTATTTACTAATTGTGCCACCGATGCGCCTGGCGCATACCAAGCACTTGTGCCTAACATTCCAGTTAAAGTAGCACCGCCAACCATAGTATCAGCAGCCACTTTTTTAAGAGATTCTGCATCTAAAAATTGTGAAACTGGAACGCCTGTGTAAGAAGCTAATCTAGTTAATGGAATCATTGTTGTATCGCCATGACCACCAATAACTACGCCACTAATATCGCTAGCAGGCGCATTTAAGGCTAATGATAAGTAGCATTTAAAACGAGCGCTATCTAAAATACCACCCATACCAATAATACGATTTTTTAAAATTTTACTTTCTTTTAAAGCTAAGTAAGTCATAGTATCCATTGGGTTACTTACAATAATAATAATGGCTTCGGGACTATGTTTTAAAACATTTTCGGTTACTGTTTTTACAATTCCAGCATTAATGCCAATTAGTTCTTCACGCGTCATGCCTGGTTTACGAGGTATACCACTAGTTACAACCACTACTTTACTATTTGCTGTTTTTGCATAATTGTTAGTGCTACCGGTAATTTTAGTATTAAAACCGTTTAAGGTAGCGGTTTGCATAAGGTCTAACGCTTTACCTTCGGCAAAATTTTCTTTAATATCTAAAATTACTACTTCGCTTGCAATGCTGTTAAGAGCGATGTATTCGGCACAAGTAGCACCCACGTTTCCGGCTCCAATAATTGATACTTTCATATTTAAATTTTTTAATAAGTTTTATGTAAAAATAGAGTATTTATTATAATGCTTCTTAGGTGTTAATAATTTTATCTTTAAAAACTAAATAAATAAACTTAAAACAGCTAAAATTTATCACCTATTAACACTTTGTTGTGTATAAACTTTGTTAAAGCACTCTAATACATAGTGTTACAATATTACTTTTACATTTGGAATGAAATTATTTAAAACTATATTTTTTACTCAAAAAAAAGCATTTTTTTACTTAACTTTTTTATTTCTCACTAACATTAGTTTTTCTCAACAAGATGTAACAGTTGATTTTGAAGGAAGAATAAGTAATGATAATCAAAATTTATCTGAAGCAATTGTTCAGGTATTACAAAACGGTAAATTACTTACCAGTTTTAAAACTGATAAAGACGGTAGTTATAACGTTTATTTACCTTTAGGAAGCGAATATGTTATCTCAGTTTCTAAAAATAATTATGTCCAAAAATATTTTAGCGTAAGCACAATGGGAATTCCACCCGAAAAAGCTAAAAATAAATTTCCTATTATTGAAGCCGACGTTGATTTATTTAAATACTATGAAGGCGTAGATTATTCTATTTTTAACGAACCTGTAAATAAATATTTTTATAATGCTAAAAAAGACAATATAGATTACGATAAAGATTACTTAAAAGAAATGATTGCGGCGATGAAATTGGTAAAAAAAGCCGAAAAAGAAGCTATACTCTTAGCCCTACAACGCAATGCCAACAAGCAACTTGAGAATAAAAAATTAGCCAATCAAAAAGCTGAAGCTGATAGGTTAGCCGACGAAAAAAAGAAATTAGAAGAACGTTTAGCTTTTGAAAATGCCTTATTAAAAAAATTAGAAGCAGAGATTGTTAATACTCAAAAAAACACTGCACCAACAAAAAACGAAGTTATAAAAAAAGATGTAAAATTAAATATAATGGTAGCTGATGCTGAAGTGAGTAAAAAAATTGTAGATAAAAAGATTGCCGATTTATTAGCTAAGTACAAGCAAGGTGTTACCGAAGAACAATTTAACGGCGAAGGAATTATAATAATAACAAGGGTTGTTGTTCGTGAACAAGATGTTTGGGTGTATGAAAAAAAGATTTTTAACTGGGGTGGAGTATCTTATTTTAGGGATAGGCAACCAATTACTTCTAGCACTTTTGAGCAGGAGACCGCTGCAAAAGGGCTTTAATTTTTTTATTAAAATTAAGCCGAAATCTTAATCATTATAACTCTACCTTTTATTTTTTTAATTTGATATTTTACAGTTATCGAAATTAAAAATCAATGATTTTCAAATAAAAAAGCGGAGAACTAATAACTAACAAATGGCATTTGCTTTATATATTTTTCATCATCAATTTGACTAACTAAAAAATCACAACTATCTACAACTTTCAGCACATCTTGCATATTAAGTACATCCCCCGAAAAAATTTCTAATTGAATATGGTTTTGACTAATACTTTTAGGGTTTCTAACCAAAGCTTTAATCGTAAAACCGCTTGCAAGTGCCAAATTTAAAAGTGCTGACCAGTTTGACCCGATGCCCCAAATAAGGCTATTTTCTTTTTCATCATTGTTTATTTTTAATTGCCAATAAATTATTTTCTAATACTTTAAATGTAACGTAACCACTTGCAATTTTATGGTAATTACCGTTAATTTCTACAAATACTGATGGGAATCCACTCACATCCAAGTCGGCAGATTTTTTAAAATCCTCTTCAGCGTATTTATAGTATAAAGAATCTTTCATTTTTAAAATAAAAGCATCTGCATCTATCCCAAACTTTTTAGCAATTCGTCCGTAGCCATCAAAATTTTCTGGTTCAATACCATTAAAATAAATGGCTTTTTGAAGTTCGGAAGCAAAGTGAATACTATTTTTTTGATCTAATGTTTTAAAAACTGATAAGGCTATTGCAGGTGGTATGGATGTGAAAATAGCTTCGCCTTTTTTTAAAGTTTTATTTAAAAATTCAGTGCCAAATTTAACACCAGTGGCGTTTTCAACATCTTTGTAAGCCCAACTAATATAAGGGGCAACCTTACCAATTGGTCCAATTCTGCTTCCTGTAATCATTCCACCAGAAATTACTTCAAAACTTAAACTGTCCTTATACTTCTCTTGAAACTGATCCATTACCGGCGAAAAGCCATAACACCAGCCACATAGGGCATCATAAACATAAATTATTTTCATTTTATTTTGAGATTTACAATTTAAAAAGTTAAAAATAAAAAAAACAATTAATAAACTAATCTTCATTGGATGTGATTTTAATGATACAAATGTAACTACTTTTGTAGTACATTATAAAAATATAGTACTAACCTTTTTGTAAGTATGCTAAATATTAAAATTAAAGTTACGGCAAGATGCCCAATTAGAACAACGCTTGAATTATTGGGTGGAAAATGGAAATTACTCATCTTATTTCAATTACATAACAAACCATTGCGATTATTCGAGCTTAAAGCACAAATACCTGATATTAGTGAAAAAATGCTAATACAGGAGTTGAAAATATTAACAATTAGTAACCTTGTTGTTAGAAATAATTTTGGAGAAGTGCCCCCAAAAGTAGAATATTATTTAACCAAAAAAGGTAAAAATATTTTGCCACTTGTAGAGCAAATGAAAATATTCGCAAAAAAATACGAAGAAAAATAAATACTAATTATTTATCGCAGCGTTTGCTTTGCTAAGTTTTATTATTTAAGCATAAAATTTTAACCAAAAACTTAAATAAAATTTAAACTAATTTAATTGATAAATTATCTTAAAAATATGCAATTGTTAATCACAGCACTTTTTAATACCGTTTACAATTTATTTTTAGTAATAACACGTTCAATATATTTTTCGGTAGGCATTAAACTTTGTTGGATGCGCTTGGCATAGCGAATGCTAGCAAGTATCTCTTTTTGTTTTTCTTCTATTATATCTTTTTGAGTTTCGACTTCTTTTTTTTGTAATTCTAAAATTTGGTTTTGATTTTGAATAATATCATTAGCCTTTTTTATTTTCTTATAATTTTTAAATACAATAAATCCAAAAGCAGCAATTATCGACAATGTAATTAGTGTTAATAGCAGAATAATCTGTTGCTGCCGTTTTTCACTTTTTCTTATAGCATCTTTCTTCTTTTGCTCTGAAGTTAACTCAATTGACTTTTTATTGTACTCAAGTTGATATTGACTTTTAATAATTGCTTTTTCAGAAGCAACACTTTTAAGGCTATCTTCAATAGTTTTCATTTCGTACAAAAAATTATAAGCAAGGATATAATTGGCTTTATATTTATATATGTTGCTCAACTTTTCGGCTGCATCTGCAATCAACTCTGGGTAGGCTAATTTTTTAGCAAATTTATAAGATGAATCTGCAAATATTAGGGCTTTATTATAATCATTTTTTGAAATATATAATAAGGCCAAGTAATCAAATACTTTTGCTTTAATTTGCATATCAGAAGATAATAAAGAATAGGAATAAGAAATAAGCACATACTTTTCAAAACGCAAACTATCTTTTATTTTATAGTAAACGTTGCTTAATCCTAAATTTACTTGGATAATTTTATTATAATTATTGTCTTTTGTATAAATAGTAGATGCTTTTTCGAAATAATTAATGGCTTTTTCAATGTGATTATTTTTACTATTAATTGTGCCTAATTGAAGATAAGCATTGCCAATAACTAATTTCTGATTTGTTTTAATAGCATACACTAAAGCCTTATTAAAAAAATCTTCGGCTTTTTCAATGTCGTCATTTTTAAAATATATACTACCCAAATTAATATATACACCAGTTAAACCTAAAGCGGCATTTTGTTTCTCAAAAAAATCTCCTGCTTCAGTATATAATTCAACTGCTTTTTGAATGTTGCCTTCAAATTGATAAATAAATGCTAGATTATTTATTTCAACGCCCATTCCGCTACTATGCTTTATAGCTTTAAAAAATTCATAAGATTGCCGATAATACTTCTTAGCCTCACCTAAATTATTTTTAATATACTGAGATTCATATCCAAAATTATTTAAAGCACAAGCTTTATAATGTGTGTAAAGACTGTCGCTTTTTCGGTTACTATATTGATAGAAATAACGATTATATCTTGTCCATAAGTACTCGTTTGTTAATCTCTCAGAAAAATATTGTAAATACGCCAACTGAATTGTATCACTTTTTAAATTATGATAAATTTTTAAAAGAGAATCTAAATCACGCTTTTCAGTAACGCCAAATACAAAGTCAGGTTTAATGTCAATTAAATAAAATGATTTATCGAATTTGTTTTGCGAAAATAAACAAGAACCTACAAAAAATACAATCAATAAATAATTTACTTTTTTAATCATGTAATAAAATTACAAAAAATTGCCTTACTACGATTTTTTCGATAAAACTCCAAAGAATTTTACCCAAATATCAACCCAAATACCTCTTCCATTTTACTGGCACTCAGTATTTTAATTTGGTATGAATTTACATTAATTCCTTTTAAGTTGTAACTACTTACAATAATTTTTGTAAAACCTAATTTTTCGGCTTCGCTAATACGTTGTTCAATACGATTTACAGGGCGAATTTCTCCGGTTAAACCCACTTCACCAGCAAAACAAACCGTTTGCGGTATGGGCATATCTTCATTACTACTTAAAATAGCGCAAACTAAGGCTAGGTCAATACCAGGGTCTTGCACACTTATACCACCAGCAATATTTATAAATACATCTTTAACACCTAAATGAAACCCGCAACGTTTTTCTAATACCGCTAATAACATCGACAAACGTCTTAAATCAAAACCAGTGCTACTGCGCTGAGGCGTGCCATATGCGGCACTACTAACTAATGCCTGCGTTTCAATTAACATTGGCCTGTTGCCTTCCATTGTTGCGCTAATGGCAACACCGCTGGTAGGACTTTCTCTATTTGTAATTAAAATTTCTGAAGGGTTAGTTACTTCGCGCAAACCATCTCCATTCATTTCATAAATTCCCATTTCGTTAGTACTACCAAAACGATTTTTTGTAGCGCGTAATAATCGGTAAACGTGGTTTCTATCACCTTCAAATTGTAAAACCGTATCTACCATGTGTTCTAATACTTTTGGTCCTGCAATGTTACCATCTTTAGTAATATGCCCAATCATAAATACTGGCGTATTGGTTTCTTTGGCAAATCGCAATAATTCGGCAGCACATTCACGTACTTGGCTAACACTACCTGGACTACTTTCTACATAAGCAGTATGAAGGGTTTGAATGGAATCAATAATTACCAGTTGTGGCTCAACATTTATAATGTGTTGAAAAATGTTTTGAGTATTTGTTTCTTGCAAAATAAAACAATTGTTAGTAGTAACGCCAATTCGTTCGGCACGCATTTTTATTTGCTGCTCACTTTCCTCACCACTAACATATAATATTTTTAAGTTTTTTAATCGTAACGCCAATTGCAACATTAAGGTAGATTTACCAATACCTGGCTCACCTCCAAATAAAACTAAACTGCCAGGCACAATTCCTCCGCCTAACACACGTGTTAATTCTTTACCAGGAACAGGAATGCGAGGATAATCTTGCAAACCAACATCTTGTAATAATATTGGCGAATTAGATTTTGAATTTAAATTTTTATTAGCAGTAAATAAATGCAATCTATCATTTTTTGTTTCTTTATGCACTACTTCTTCTACAATGGTATTCCATTCGTTACAGCTATTGCATTTACCCAACCATTTATCAGATTGAGCGCCACAATTTTGACAGAAAAAAGTTTTTTTAGTTTTTGACATAAAATTAAAGTACGAATTTACACGGAATTATAGTAAAGTGTGGCTATGATTTGTAGTATTTTTAAAACTATAATTTTCTAAATTATTTTTTACATAAATCTCAACAAATGAGGAGAAATAAAAATTTGTCAATCCCAACTCTACTCACTACTTTTAGCTTTTTATAAAAATAATTATGGCAACAACTTCAGATATTAGCAAAGGTGCTTACATGCGTGTAGATAACGATTTGCTTTTAATTTTAGATTACGATCACATTACACCAGGCAAAGGCAATGCTATTTATTCGGTAAAATGCCGAAACGTAAAAACTGGCAAACAAAGCGAAATTCGTTTTAGGTCGGGCGAAAAAATTGATTTTGTAAGGGTTGAGTTGCACGAAATGCAATATTTATTTGAAGAAGGCGATACTTTAGTTTGTATGAACCAAGAAACTTACGAACAACAATATATTGCAAAGTATTTTTTTGGCGATACTATTAAATTTTTGCAAGAAAGTATGATTGTAAAAGTTTATACCGACGACAACCAAGAAGTTATAAATGCCGAATTACCAAAGCATGTTGAGGTTACAATTACTTATACTGAAACAGGTGCAGGTAAATCGTTAAAAACTGCCGAAATTGCTAACGGTGCAAAAATATTAGTTCCTTTATTTATTGAACAAGGCGAAAAAATTAAAGTGAATACTGAAACTGGTGAATATATGGAAAGAGTGAAATAAACAGTAATTAGGCTAAGATTTAACTCACCTTCACAAAAAATAATTAGTTACTAAAATCATCCAAATCTCTTCTATCTTTCTTGGTGGGGCGGCCAGCACCTCTATCTCTTTTTATGTTAACTTCAAAAAATAACGATCCTAATTTTGTATTTTTATCAACAGGAGGGCTATGATCAATATAATAATTTTTAGCAATGTCATAACTACCGCGTTTATCTACTAAATCTTTTACTTCTATTATTTTTTTTACGGTACTAATAGAAAGTGTATAACGGTCTGCAACTTGCACCGAATGAGAAGGCTTAAAATTACTACCAGCCAACTTTACTTTTCCGCCTTTAATGGCTGCGTTTGCTAACGTTCTACTCTTGTACATTCGTATGGCCCACAAATAAGTATCGGCACGCACTAACATTTATCGTATAACAATAAATTTTGAAGAATAGGCTTGATTTCCATCAGTAAGCCAAACTACATACATACCGTCGGATAAATCGTAAACGTTTATACTAGCCAAATCTTGCTGAGTTGTTAAATCTAACTCTTTTAACTTTTTACCAAATTGAGTATATAAAAAACCTACTAGGCGTGTAGTGCCAATATTTACTATTTTTAAATTTAATATATCGCTAATTTGAACGATTGGATTTGGAAATAAAAATAACCTTACATTAGTTGTGCTTATTGGCACATATATTCTTTTTATTGGCGATGTTTCAACGGGTACTAACTCAACTTTATAAAAATTTACTCTATCTATTGCAGGGCTATTATGATTATAACTCACGTCTTCGGGCGAACCAGATCCGCCGCAAATTCCTGGAAAATCATAAATTGGTGTAAAGCCAAAATTTGTTGAATCTAAACTGTGCCAAATTTTATATCCGCTGCATTGTACGCCAATGCCTATAGTAAACCTTACACTAACACTTGTACCCGCAACATATACATTAAAGTTCTGAATGCGTTGCGCTTTAATGATTGATACTAAAAAAAATAAAAGTACAATCTTTAATATATATTTTTTACTAACTACCACGAATTTACAATACTAATTTACGAAAAATAAATAGTGTTTTAAAAATTTTAACAAATTATATTAAACGTAGGTTGTTTATTATTTTGGAAGTAGTAATTTACGTTATCACGCTATATTATTCTTAACTAAAACCACAATTAAAGCAAACAAGATTTTAGAAGAGATTTAATTTGTTTCTTTAATCGGTACCATAATTCGGGTTAACCATTTAGCAGGGTCTTTTTCTATTGAAGGGTCGGTAATATAAAACTCGCGCATTGGTCCTATTTGTTGTAATTTATTTTTTGAAAGATAATTACGAATTATAGCATATGATGAAAATAAGTTTTGATAAGAACCATAAAAATTATAAATAAGCATCTTGTCGGCTTCTAAAACTACAATTTTACAATTTTTTGGGACTTTGATAGGCATTTTATTTATTGGAACAATACATTCAAATACAAAATTTTCGGCATCATTATTGTAATAAATACAACCGTAAGCACCATCAATTTTTGCATCAACTGCAGTTAATTGGTCTTGTATTATTGTAAAATTTTTTGCCATTTTAGTTGGAATATTTTTCATGGGAGCCGAATCTATTTTTGCAATAGTTAACATTTCGGGCACATTAAAAATACCAGCTACTCCTTGTTTATCGCTAAACTGCGAAATATCTTTAAGAATATTTTTTAAAGAATCTGGCTTTGTCAAGGCATAGTCTGTTTTCGCAATATTACTAAAATCTTTTTCTTGCGCAGAGTTGCAAGACGTTAAAAAACTTAAAAATAAAAAAACTACTAAAAAATAAAAAATAAATTTTAACATAAATTAATTTGTTTTACCTGGATAACTATTTAACGCCTGTTGCAAGCATTCCATAGCATTTTTTAAATCGTCTAAATTTAAAACATAGGCTATCCTAACTTCATTAAGGCCAGAACCTCCAGATGAGTAAAAACCCGTGGCTGGAGCTAACATAACGGTTTGCTGATTGTAATTAAATTCTTCTAAAAGCCATTGACAAAATTTATCTGAATTATCAATAGGTAATTTAGCAATACAATAAAAAGCACCACTCGGTTTGGGGCAAAAAACACCATCTATTTTATTTAAAGCCTCAACTACATAGTTGCGTCGAGCAATATATTCTTTTTTAACGCCTTCAAAATAACTTTTAGGCGTATCTAAAGCTGCTTCTGCACCTATTTGCCCATAACTTGGCGGACTTAAACGTGCTTGCGCAAACTTAAGAGCAGCACTCATTACAGATTTATTTTTACTAATCATAGCCCCAATGCGCGCGCCACAAGCACTATAACGTTTACTAATGGAATCTAATAACACTACATTTTCTTCAATACCATCTAAATGCATTACGCTTATATATTCTTTTCCATCATAGCAAAACTCGCGGTACACTTCATCACTTAATAAAAATAAATCGTATTTTTTTACTAAATCGCGAAGTGCCAATAATTCCTCTTTTGTGTATAAATAACCTGTAGGATTACCAGGATTACAAATCATAATACCTTTTGTTTTTGGGGTAATTACTTTTTCAAAATCTACAATTGGCGGCAGAGCAAAACCAGTTTCAATACTACTTTTAACAGGTTTTATAACTACATCTGCTGCTTTACTAAAGCCATTATAGTTTGCATAAAATGGTTCGGGTATAATTATTTCGTCGCCGGCATTAAAACAAGTCATCATTGCAATTTCAATTGCCTCGCTACCGCCGCAGGTTATAATTATATCGTTATAATCTACGTTTATATTGTACTCCTTATAATAATTACATAATTTTTTACGATAGCTTTCATTACCTGCACTGTGGCTATATTCTAACACTTTTATATTAGATGATTTTACAGCATCTAAAAAACTTTGGGGTGTTTCAATATCGGGCTGACCAATATTGAGATGATAAATTTTTACTCCGCGTTTTTTTGCAGCTTCGGCAAAAGGAACTAGTTTACGAATTGGAGAGGCCGGCATTGTGTGGGCTTTGGAAGAAATAGTAGGCATAAAATTTATTTTAAAGGCTAAAGATAAGGAATTATTAACAGAATTATTAAGCCTAAAATTTGTATATTTGTATGGGGTATTAATAAAAAAAATGAAAGTATTGCTTGATATTAAAGATAACAAAGACCCTATTATATTGGAATTAATACATAATTTTCGTTTTTAAAAACTAAAGAGTTAATTCCGTATAAAGCCGAAATTTTAGAGGGAATAAAGGAGGCTGTTAAAGAACTTAATTTAAAGAAGGTAGGAAAATTAAAGGGGCGTAAAGCAAAAAATTTGTTTAATGAACTATAAAGTTATTGCTATTCCAAAGTTTGAAAAGGAATTAAAAAAATTAGCAAAAAAATATCCATTCTTAAAATAGGAAAATATTTAATTTGTTATTGAACTTAATTGAGAATCCAAAACAAGGTATACCCATAGTTAATTAATGTTACAAAATACAATTAGCAATTGCCTCAAATGCTAAGGGTAAATAGAGCGATGGAATGGTGTAACTTATTTGTAAAAAACAAGTCGATCTGTTTATTTGATAACTATTTATGATAAATCGGAACAGGATTATATTTCGATAAAAGAAATACAATCTATTTTAACTACAATTAAGTAAATATGAAAAACAAGTGGTTAGGTTATTTATCAGCGTTTATATTGTTATTAGCAGGCGTTTTGCAATTTATTGCTAATAATATTTTATTGGGTTGTATGCTTGTAATATGCGCTATTGCCAGTGTTGTAATAAAATTTATAATGGTAAATAAAACCAAAGAAGATAACTAATTTTCTTTTTCTAAGTTTAGTTGCCACTTCCAAGCACTTAACATCATATCATCAATATTATATTTTGGATTCCAGTTTAATGCTGTTTTTACTAAATTATTATTTGCATAAACCGATATTATATCGCCATCGCGCCTCGAACCTATTTTATACTCCAATTTTACACCAGCTACTTTTTCAAAAGATTGAATAGCTTCTAAAACACTAACGCCATTGCCTGTGCCCAAATTAAATATGGAATAATTTGTTTTATTTTTATTTTCTATCAAATAATTAATAGATTTTAAATGCGCATCAGCAACATCGGATACATGAATATAATCGCGAATGCATGAGCCATCGCGGGTATTGTAATCATTTCCAAAAACAGTTAATTTATTTTTACCAACAGCAGTTTGCGTAATTATTGGAACCAAATTACTTGGAGGATTAATTGGAAATTCACCAATATTTCCCGAAATGTGTGCCCCTACTGGATTAAAATAACGCAATAATACTGTTTTGATTTCAGGATTAGCTTTACAGAAAAAGTTAATAATATCTTCGCCAACTTGCTTTGTGTGGGCGTATGCACTTTCGGCTTTGGCCAATTGAGTTTGCTCGGTAACTGGAAGCTCTTTTGCATTACCATAAACTGAACACGATGATGAAAAAATAAAATTAGAAATTTTGTGTTCTTTACAAAATTGCAACATATTAGTTAATGATAAAATATTGTTATTATAATACATTAAAGGTTTTGCCATACTTTCTCCTACCGCCTTGTAGGCTGCAAAATGAATAATGCCTGCAATATTTTGGTGTTTTGAAATGTGAGATTTTATGCTTTCGTAATTACATAAATCAATATTTACCGTTTCAAAACTCTTACTAGTAATTTGTTTTATTCTATCGTAAGATTTTGAATTTGAATTTGAGAAATTATCTATTGATACAACGTTATAATTTGTATTTTGTAAAAGTTGAATAATAGTGTGTGAGCCGATGTATCCTGCGCCACCCGTAACAATAATTGTTTGCATAATTTTTTTATTTAAAAGTAATAAATTTAGTTGATAATCGTTTTATAAATTTTTGTGTATTTAATAATAGCATCTTTGGTATCAAAATTAGTTAAAGCAATTTTTCGATAATTATTTTTTTGTGAAATTAATTGCAAATAAGATTTACAAGCCTTTTCATAATCTTGTTTTGTAAAATTCTCTATTAAAATTCCACCTTCGTTATTTTTAAAATACAAATCATTATCTCCAATACCTGAATTTGTAATTATGGGTAAATTCATTGCCCAGCATTCAGCCATTTTTGTAGGAGATGAGGCTATTTTCGAATAAGAGGGTTTTATAAAAAAAATTGCAGCTTTTGCTAAATTTAAGTAGGCGGGAATATCTTTGTATGAAGAGCTGGCTGTAGCAATAGTACTAGAAATATCTAGTGGATAATTTTTTAAAATATCGTTTAATGCATTAGCATCTTTTGTAACAATTAATAATTTTAGATTAGGTATAAAAATTTTCCAAACTAATAAACAATCAATCATCTCTTTAGTAAAATACCAAGTACCAATTGAGCCAGTGTAAATTAGCAGATGATCGTTAGCAGACAAGGTAGGTAAGGAAATGGCTTTAAAGCTTTTATTAGGATTAAACAAATCAGTATTTGTACAGCAAGGTATAACAGTAGTTTTTTGTTTAATGTTTGTTTGAGGATATAGTTTTATTAATTCGTTAACTCCATTGTTTGTTAAAGACACAATGGCATCTGTATGTGTAATAAATAATTGTTCCTTTTTTTTAAAATATTTAAAAAATGCATTATGAATGAGTTTTTCTTTTTTCCATATTCCGCCATCAATGCGTTCGTTTGCCCAAAAGCCACGCATATCGAAGATGAACGGAATGTTAAATTTTAATTTAAACTTTAAACCAATTAATGATGCTAAATAACTTCGGCAATGAATAAGTTGAAAATTATTTTGTTTATGCAATTTTTTAGCAAGTGCATTTAATTTTTTTAAGTATAAAAAGCGCGATAAAGAGCCGCCACCTTCATCGTAAATTATATATTGCCATGTAATAGAAGTGCCCTTTATTAATTCTAAAACAGCATTTTTTTCGGTTTTTAATCGTTCGGTTTTTTCACAACTTAATATTGTTATATCAAAACCATTATTGACAATACCAATTATATATGGTAAAATTTGCGATTGACCAAGTGGGTCGGTAAGTCCGTCAAACGTAATATAAAGTGTTTTTTTGTGCACTAATAATTTATGTTTATTTTTATATTACTTAATGAATATTTTTGATATACTTTTACCACCATTTTTTTTAATACTTATATTATTTATTGCATATAAATATAAGTTAAAACATCAAAAGAAAAGTAAAATATATAAATATTTCATTCCTGGTCTTATTGTAAAAATGATAGGCGCTATTAGTTTAGGACTTGTTTATTTTTATTATTATAAAGGTGGCGACACATTGAATTACTTTCAAACGGCAAGCGCAATATCAGATTTATTGTTTAGTAACATTGAAAATTTTAACTATGTGTTTTTTGGAAGTCCTAATATAACAGAATATTATATTATGGATTCTCATTACGATTTTACATTTTGGATAAATGACAAATATGCTTTTTTTGTATCTAAGTGCTTTGTTCCTTTTGTATTAATTGCTGGTAAGAGTTATATGTCTTCTGCGATTATTATTGCGTCAGTTTGCTACTTAAGTGTTTGGCGGTTATATGAAGTTTTTGTTAATGAATTTCCACATTTATTTAAAAAACTAACTATACCAATTCTGTTTATGCCGTCGGTTATTTTTTGGGGAAGTGGTATTATGAAAGATAGTGTGACTTTTTCGGCCACTTGCTTGTTTGTGCATGGCTTTTATTGGTTTTTCATTAAAAAAAAGCGAAATTACTTTTATTTGGGGTCAATAATTCTATCAGCTTTTCTTTTGTTATCAATTAAACCTTATATTTTATTTGCATTATTTCCAGGTTCAGTTTTGTGGCTAGTGGCAATCCGAGTAACAACTATTAAAAATAAATTTTTTAGGATCATTATTGGTCCTATTATTATTGTTATTGGGGGGCTTGTAGTATTAACAATATTACAATATTTTAGTGGTAATTTGGGTCAGTATTCTATTGACAAGGTTTTTAACACAGCATCTGGCGCGCAACAAGATTTAAAACAAAGTTACTACGGAGGTAATAGCTTTGATATTGGTGACTACGAACCAACGTTATTAGGATTATTATCTGTATCGCACAAAGCAATATTTGCGACATTATTTAGACCAACCGTTTTAGATGTGAGAAATATAGTAATGTTTATATCGGCTTTAGAAAATACGTTTATTTTACTCTTTTGCATTTACTTGCTTTTTAAACTAAAACTATTTGGATTTTTTAAATTAATTAGAGCTAACCCACTCGTTCTCTTTTCATTTACATTTGCATTATTTTTTGCACTATCGGTTGGCGTATCTATTGCAAACTTTGGTGCATTAGTAAGATTAAAAATACCCTGTATACCTTTTTTTATGGCAAGCTTAGTTATTATGAACGCTATGCGAGATGAACGAATATTAGAGAAAGAAAAACTAAAATATCAAAAAGAATTGCTTAAAAGTAGATAGTTTTTACGAAAAGGATTAACTCATCCATTTTTCATACCACATTTGAAACATTAATACATGCCAAATTTTTATTGCTAATTCTTTTTTACCTAAATAAAAATTTTGTTGTAAATTATTAATTTCTTCTACATTAAAAATACCTTGTTTAGCAATTAATTCTTGGTTTAAATAATGCAGAACTATATTTTTTAAATCTGCCATCAACCAATTTTCAATAGGCACGGCAAAGCCCATTTTAGGCCTATCCATCAAATTTTTAGGAATATATTGATGCACAATTTCTTTTAATATATATTTTTTAATTCCTTTATTGTATTTGTAATGATCGGGTAGCTGAGCTGCAAATTCAATAATTCGATGATCTAAAAAAGGTTCTCGCCCTTCTAAACTTGAAGACATCGAAGCCCTATCCACTTTTTGTAATATATCGTCTAATAAATAGGTTTGATAATCAATTGCCTGCATAAAGGATAAAGGTGAAAAAAATTCTTCCTTCAATTCTGTATTTAAATATCCATTGTTGAGTTTCTTGATTTTATTTTTAAATAGTTTCGCTAAACTTTCATCGTTAAATTGTTTGCTTAAATTATGCATAATGTTTTGTGGCGACGGATCGTTTAGCAATGATTTTATTTTTAGATACCTGGTATAGAAATTAGTTTTATTTCTTAAAACAGGAATTTTATTTGGTGAAATAGTGTCCATTAGTTTTGAAGTACCTTTTCTGAAAAAATTTGGCAGTTGGTTTAACAGTTTACCATGTTTCATAACATAATCGTAACGGTTATATCCTGCAAAAATTTCGTCGCCACCATCGGCGCTTAAAGCTACTGTTACTTGTTTTCGGGCCATTTTGCAAACTAATGCAGTAGGTATGGCGCTACTATCTGCAAAAGGCTCGTCGTAATAATAGGGCAATTCTTTAATCAATTCTAAAGCCTCTTTTTGGGTGCATTGGTATTCGTAGTGTTCGGTACCAATATGTTTAGCAACTTCTTTTGCATAAGGGGCTTCGTTTAAACCAATGTCGGGTACACCAATGGTAAACGTTTTTATTTTTTGAATAGAATTCTTTTGTAATAAGGCTGTAACACAGGCACTATCATAACCACCACTTAAAAAAACACCAACAGGCACGTCTGATACCATACGGTAATTAAAAGCCGAACTTAAAATTTTTTCTGTTTCTGTTTTTGCTTCTTCAAACGAAATATCCAGTTTTGATTTATTGTAAGAGTCGTATACGCTCCAATATCGTTTATTATTGATTGTTATTTGTTGATTGTTGATTTGGATGTAATGTCCCGGTTCTAATTTAAAGCAATTTTTAAAAATACAATGTGGGGTGGGCACATTACCAAATTGCATAAAAGCAGCTACAGCATCTAAATTTAGTTGTTTTTTAAATTGAGGATGTTGATGAAAAGCTTTTAATTCGGATGCAAACAAAAATAAATCATCATCCCAATAATAAAAAAACGGCTTTACACCCGCTCTATCTCTCACGCAAAAAACTTCATCAGACAAAGCGTCATAAATGACAAAAGCAAACATGCCAATAAATTTATGAAGACATTCAATTCCCCATTGCACAAAAGCATGAAGTATAACTTCGGTATCAGAATTGCTGATAAATAAATGTTTTAATTCTTCTAATTCCTTTTTTATTTCAGTATAATTATATATTTCACCATTAAAGGTTATCCACAAATGTTCGAAATGCATAGGTTGTGAGGCGGCATTCGTTAAATCAATAATTGAAAGACGCCTATGCCCTAATCCAATTTGAGCTTTTTCTGCATTGAAAAATTTTGTGCCCAATCCTTCCGGCCCTCTATGAGAAAGGGTGTTTGTCATTTTTATTAATACCTCTTGAGAAGAGTTTTTATTAAAATCTATAAAGCCAGTAATACCACACATTATAAAAATAAAATTACTGTATTTTACGTTTAAATATTAATAAAATAAAACAAATTAAGAATAAAAGCCAAAGCCAATTTGATAAGAACCCTGTAACTAATTGAAAATAATACATATTACCTTTGCCGTAAACTTTGTTGTTTATATTATAAAAAATTTTATTCTCAAAAAAATGCTGCGAATTAATATTTGTCTCTTTTATATACATTTTTTTATATAATTTTAATTCTATAATTTTTTCAATACTAGGCATTAAAGAATCAATAATAATTGGTTCCTGATCTGAATCATAGAAATGCCATGAGCTGTTATAATAAACTGAAACAGCATAATGTCCGCTATTATTTTTTGGATTTGGTTTAAATTCAATCGTTCTACAAGGTATTTTTAATAAGTTTAATTGGTGTTGAAAAATAATACCCTGTTGGCTGCAGGCCGCCATAGGAAATTTTATAATGTCTTTTGAACTTACTGGAAAATGAAAATCTTCCCAAAATAATTTTCCAGATAAATAGGCAATCCAATTTTCTTTAAAGGTTAAAACAGAATAAGTATGATAAAATCGATTTCTAATAAACTGATCGATATAAACAACCGTTTTGGCAGTATCGTAACCAAAATTTTTAAATTTATTATTAATTAATGAATCTAATTTTTTTTGTGAGTTAATTGACAAAAGGGGTTCATTAAATTGCTCATTTAGCACCTTAGGTATCGGATAGATATTAGTTGAATATTTTGAATATATCGTAAAAATTGATACTAAAACAAATAATACTAAAACTAAAATTTTTAAAATTTTTACACTATTATTATGGAACACAACTGTTGTATTAATTTATTTTAATTAGAATTAAGCAAGTGAAATTTAAGGTTACCATTTAATAATTAAGTGTTTAATAATTGCAAGCGCACGTTTTGTAAAAAAGGTAAATATAGAAAGTTTTATACTTTGAATAAAATAATTTATTGCAATTTTTTTATTTCTATTAATTGCAGCTTGCAAGGCTATTAATGAACAAAAATGTGCCTCAATATAATCTATATTAAAGTTTTTCTCCAACTTGGTATTTATTTCTGCCTTTAAAGATTCTATAAAATTTGTTTTTTGATTAATTAAATAGTCAATCTGTATATTGTTCATACCCCTATTTTTATGCTCAACAATGTAGGATGTAACTGTATTTACTAAATAAAATTTAGTTTTTAATGACAGTTTAATCCAACATTCCCAGTCTTCGCTAATAGTTAAAACCTCATTAAATTTAATTTTATTAGCTATGTTTGCCAAAAAAAAAATACAGTTTGTTGAAATATAATTTTTTTTCTTTATAGCGTTATTCGGGTATTTATAACGATTACTTATTGTTTTATATTTTGTTTGAATCCTATTACCCCAATCATAATCAAAAATTATTATTTCTGCGTCTTTGTTAAGGCTAAAAAACTTAAAAGCTTCTTGTAGATGATTGGCGTAAACTAAATCGTCTGAATCGAAAAAATTAATATAGTTTCCTTTAGCCTTTTTTAAACCAAAATTGCGAGCTGAAGATACTCCTCCATTTGGTTTTTTAAAATATTTAAATCTAGGTTCATTATAGCTATTTATAACTAACTCGGTATTATCGACGCTACCATCGTCAACAATAATAATTTCAAAATTTTTATAGGTTTGATTAATAAACCCTTGGAGTAAGGCATTTATTAAGTTAGCTCGGTTGTAAGTAGGAATAATTATGGAAAAATATGGCGTCAAGAGAATTTTATAATTTAAGTTTTACATAAATTTTGAATAAATTTCACTTGCTATAAAAATTCTGCAATAATTAATTTATTTTTTTTTGAAATTACCTCTCTACATAGGTTATAATTTTCAAAATAATTTTTTGAAATAAGTTTAGGTTTATATATAATACCTTTAAGTTTAGAGTAAGTATTTATTAATTTATGTTTTCTTGTTCTACTAACCAACATGTTTTTATTTAAATAAAAGCGTTCAATAGCATCTCTTTCGATTACCACATTTAAGTTAAATTTATTAGAATTGCTTAAAGCGTTGGCAATATTTACATATCCATAATTATTATACCACTTTATATTTATTGGCAAAGATGTTAAACGTAATGTATATTCCCAATCTACAATTTTCATTTTTGTATTAAATAGGCCAAGCAGAGGTAAACTAGTTCTTCTTATTATTAAGCACAAACCACAAAATAAAAAGGGTGTTTTGGTTCGCTGCCAATTATTGTAATCGTTTAAAAAATTAGTAGTTTCAAATCCATTAGTATTGTTAAGGCTTACCCCATAACCATCGTATGCAACAACGTCAACATCTACATTAGCTAGCATATAATTTTTACAATTATTAATTATTTTAAAATCAAAATAATCATCGTCAGTAATAATTTTTATTAGATTTCCTCGTGCTTGCAAAAAACCCTTATTATAACCATGTGCCTCTCCTTTATCTTTTTCTGATACAAAAAAATGGATTTGCTTTAAGTCGAAAAGGTGTTGCAAGTAATCAACTGTACCATCTGTCGAACCACCATCAAAAACAATTATTTCTTCATTACTTAAACAATTTATTATTAAATCGGGCAAAGTAATCTTTAAATACTCTAATTTATTATACGTAGTTAATATGTAGGAAAGTTCAATCATTAGTAGTATCCAAGTTCTTTAGCATAAGCCAACATTTTTTCTTTTGGTCTTATTTTGACAGGTCTGGCAGGGCTTCCAACATAAATAGTCCATGGTTCGGTATCTTTAGTAACTAAACTATTTGCGCCAACAACAGATCCTTCTGCCAAAGTAATGCCCGCCATTACTACAACATTAGTGCCAATTGAAGAGAACTGCTCGAAGGTAACATTCCCAAATAATACATTATCTCTGTATTTAAGAGGGATAGTTGGCCCAATTAAACCCACACCTAAGTGTTCATCACTGGCACAAATTATACGAGAACCTGCTGCAACAGTAGAAAAATTTTTTAATATTAATTTGGTAGTAGCCCCTCCAATGCATGTTACATAAGGTGCTATATGAATATAATCGCCTATTTCGGCTTGAGTTGTTAAATAAAAACCAGTATCAATTGCTACATGATTTCCTACTGAAACTAACTGAGGTCGTCTAATTTCAACATTAGCACTAATAAAACTATCGATTCCTATGCTTTTTAATTCAACATAATTATACTGTGGAGATTTAAGTTCGTCAGACATAGTTAATATGGGTAAATGTTTTTGTAATAATTTATTGAATTTAATATGCCACTATCAAAGTTTTGAAATTTAAAGTTAGGAAAAACTTTTGAGAATTTCTTGTCATCCATAACTTTTCTAGGGGCGCCGTCGGGCATTGTTTCATCCCACTTAATTGAAAATTTATTATTAAAGTAGCCGTTTATTATTTCTACCAGTTCTTTAACACTTAATCCAAAATTTTGCGCAATATTAATAGGCTCAGCTAGTCCAAATGTTTGATTTGTATTAATGATCTGAAAAACAATCTTTGCAAAATCTTCGGCATACAACCATTCGCGAATAGCTACGCCAGTGCCCCATATATCTATTTCTTTTTTATTTTCTTTTTCTGCTTTTACAAATTTTGAAATTAATGCATTTAATGCATGTGCTTTGTTTGGGTCGGTTGAATCGAAAGGACCGTACATATTTGGCACCAATAAATAGATAGATTTTATCTGGTACTGCCACGAAAAACTTTCACCTATGCTCCACATCATTCTACGGGTGCTGCCATAAGCCATTACTGAGCGGTGAAGATGCCCATTCCACCATTCTTCTTCAACAAAAGTTGTAGAAGTAGATGGATATGCACAATTAGCAATTGGATTAATAATAACAGGCCTTTTTGACAACGCAGTAATAGCCTCATACATATTTAACAAAATGCGTGTGTTGTCTAAAATTACGTTTGCGGCAAATTGCGATACGTAATTTAAACTTCCTACGTGTGCTGCACAGTTAATGATAAAATCGGGCTGATGATTGTGTAAAAATGCTTTAGTCGCATGTAAGTCTAATAAATTAAAATCAACTGTAGATGAAGTAATAATTTTAACATTATTTTCTGTAAATATCTTTTTTACATTCTGCCCTACAAAACCGGTTGAACCAAGTAATAAAATTTTATTGTCTTTCATAAACTCTATTTTTTAATCTTTTGCTAATAATAAATTCAAATTTTTTTTTAATAAAAATTTATTAATAAATATAGAGAATAATATTGTAAGTAAAAATTTTACCATCCTTGCTTTATCATACTTATAATATATTCAGCATTTTCTAAAGTAACGGCATCGTGCAGTGGTATGTGTATTTGTGTACTATCAAATTCTTCCTGATTAGTTAATCCTTTAGTCAATCCACCAAACACAGAATTTCTATCAATGCGTTGATGTATTACTGATGCTGTAATATTTTTTGATTTCAATTTACGAATAAATTCTAATCGATTTGTAACATGAAAACCATAAAGCCAATTGGCACTTTCTCTATCAGTTTTATAATTAAATAAATTTACACCAGTGATTTTTTTTAATTCGGAATTGTATAATTCAACTATTTTTTTTCGATGATTTAATCTTTCTTTAAAGCCTTCTAAATTTGAAATACCAAGTGCAGCTGCATAATCATTTAAATGGTACTTATATCCCAGTTGGGAAATGTCGTAACTTCTTTCTCCTAATTCAGTTTGAGTAGCAGAATCTCTATTTATACCAAACCAACGTTTAGCAAAGGCTTCTTTGTGTTTTTGAGTGTTTTTTATAGCTATAGCACCGCCATCGCCAGTTGTAATATGTTTAATGGCTTGAAAGGAAAAGCAAGTATAATCGCTCACGCTACCAATTGCTTGATTTTTATAAGTCGCTCCTAATGCATGAGCGGCATCTTCTATTACTACTAAGTTATATTCTTTAGCTAATTTTAATATTTCATCCATATCGCACGGATAACCTCCCCAATGCACACACATAATTGCTTTAGTTTTAGGTGTAATTTTCTGTTTAATAGATTCGACAGAAATATTTCCATCATCATAATTAATATCTGCAAATACAGGAATTGCTTTTTGTTGTAAAATAACTAAACCCGTTGCTACAAATGTTTGAGCTGGTAAAATTACTTCATCATCTTCTTTTATACCTCCTAAATCTAATGCTAAATGCAAAGCTGTGGTTCCAGAATTTAAGGCTATAGGGTTTTGAATTGATAAATAAGAAGATAATTCAGTTTCAAATTCTTTTACTAATTTCCCTTCACTAATAAACGTTGATGAAAGAGTTTCATTAACTTTTTGAGCTGCAGTTGGGGATATGAATGTGTTATATATTTGTATATTATTTTCCAAGTTCCAAATTTGAAATAATGTTATTTACATAATTTGATGTTGTAAATTGTAAAACCGCTTTGCTTTTTAAAAAAATATCAACGGCATTAAGATAGGATAAATATTTAGAATAATTCATGTTTTTAATGAAAAAATACAAGTCGTTATAATTATCAAAATCATTTTTATCAATAAAACAATCTTCAGGTATATAACTTTTTATATTAGGTGCGCCAAAATAAATAGGGACACATTTTGAAAAAAAACAATCAAACAATTTTTCAGTTATATAACCATTTATTGAAGAATTTTCAAAACATATTGAAAAATTGAATTGATTATTAATAACTAGCTTTTCTAATGCTGGTATTTCGCCTTTGTAGCATTTTTTTACATGTTTGGATTTTTCATTCGAGATTAGCCTGATTAAACTATTTAGTTTCATTTTTTTTAATATTCTTGAGCCTTTAAAGTATTCAAATTTTTCATTCAATAAATTTCTACCATAAATACTGAATTCATTTTTGAAATACTTTGAGAAATAATTTGCAGCAAGGTATGTCTCATATAATAATGATTTACTTTGCATTTCTGGTTTAGAAATTTGCATAGCACCAGCAATCAAACAAATTAATTTTCTACTTTTAAATTCTATTTCACTAATTGTTTTAAATTGATTCGCCAGTTTAAAATCAATACTGTATGTATAAAAAACATAATTTTTATCGGTAATTAAATCTTTATTGTAAGTAAAAACTTTAGAAAATAGATGATGATTTTTTATATTCCAGTTTTCTGGAGTATAAACAGGCGGTTCACTAATTATTAAATAAGATGGTTTATCAATATTTTTTAATTGTTTAAAGGTGTTAACTTCATCTAAACAAATAATAATATCAGCCTCATGAGGCGGAATAATATCGTAAGTACTAAACTCAATACCCAATTTAAAAAAACTATTTTTTAATGCAACAAAGCAATAATTATCACTTTTCATTCCATAGATAGTTTCATTATTGAAAATATTATTATTTAATAATGCCGGGTCTTTTCTTATTATAAAACTAATTTTTTTCACCATAAATTATTTGTTTTAAAATAGTTTCGAATAAATCATAATTTACGAATAAATTAAAGAAATTATAATTTGGTTTAGGGTCTTCAAATTCGCAATCTAAATAATAATAATTGCAATTTATAGAATCCGTTAATTCATAAAAATAATTATTATCCATGTCTCCGTTTTTCCTTAATTCTAAAACATTACTATTTGGTTTCAAAAAAATAACATTGGTTAAATTTGCGCCATGTATTGATACAATATTATGTGCGTTATAACATATTTCAATTTGTTCTGAAACAGAATAATCTTCAAAATATATTGTTTTAAAATTATATTTATCAAGTATTGGTTGAATCTCAACTTCATTTAAAACCTTTCTATATTTAGCTTTATTACGACTTATATAAATGTTATTAAAAAACAATTTACCGCTAAACTGAGGAATAAAGTGAGTTAATAAAGTAGTTCTTAATTCCAATGTTATATTTGGCCTTATTCTGCCTGATGATGCTAATTGTGGAACACTGTATAAATGAGGGCAATGATAATAACAATTATCATTAAGTAATTCGATACCTTTAAATTGAAAGGCTTTTAAAGTTTCATGGATATAGGAGTATTCAAAGGATTTCGGAATCAAAATAATACAATCTTTGGCGATATCTTTAGCAGCTTCTAGTCTAGGCAAAGCATCACACATCCAGTGAAATATGCTATTAGACCAGTAGTCGAAAATCAGTAAATAATTCTCTCTTTCATCTAATTTAATTTTCTTTCTCTTAACCAAAGTAGAAATTAAATAAACTAAATTATATTTTTTTTTGTGCTTAGGATAAATTAAAAATTCTTTATTAATGGATAATTTATTAAATATAATTCCTTCAGGGGTTATATTTACATTCATAAACTGCAATAAATTAATAGAATTGAATTCTAATTTAACATTTCTAAAAAAGTTAGTATTTTTTGAGTCCACTAATGAAATAGGCGGCTCTCTTTTAATTATTTGTGCTGGATAAATGGTTTTTTTTTTGATTTTAAACATCTATTCGGATTTAGAATGAATGATTAATGGATTTATTGATAGCTACATAATAACATAAAGTCTGTATTTCAATTTCAGAATTATAATTAGTAACTCGTTCTAAACCATCTTGTAATAATCTATACAAATTATAGTTTGGTGATAATAAATTGTAGAAGTCCATGAAAAATGTTCTTGAAAAATGATTTCCAGCACCAAACTCAAATTGAATGAAATCAATTTTTCCAGTTTCAATTAAGTGCTTACCTCCACTCAAGACGGCAAATTCATGTCCTTCAACATCTATTTTTAAGAAATTAATTTTACTAATTTGATGTTTATTTGTAAATAAATCTAAAGTCGTAAAAAAACTTTCTTCTTGCACATTATGTTGTAAATCTTCAAATATAAAATCTCGATTATAAACCCCACCTATTTCACTACAACCTTCGCTTGTAAACATAATTAGCTTTTCTTCTTTATCGCTAAAACCAAAATGAAAAGGTAAAATAGTTGAATGTATTTCTGATAAATTATTTAGTGTTTTAAATGGAAATGAAAATGGTTCAAATGCAAATATCTTTGGATTATTAGTAAATTTTTGAGCCAGTACGGTTGAATAATTTCCAATATTTGCACCAATATCAAATAATATTAAATTTGGCAGGTCTTTATAATATATTGAAATTTTATTAATTAAATTTAATTCTCCGTTTTTTTCTATTTCAGTATTTTTGTAATTCATGCCTTGAATCCCAATGTTTTTAAGAATTAAAAACAAACGTTGGTGTTTTTTTTTACCAAACATTTTATTTAGAAAGTAATAAATAATTATTTTCATTTCATCAATTTATTATTATAATTCTTGTATAATACTGTTTAAGCTAAGTTCGTACATTTCAATGGTATTGAGGGTACTATATTTATTATATAGAAACTCTGTATATATTTCAAGTTCTTGATTTTCTGTTCGTGAAAACAACTCTGCCTTTTCTATAATTGAATTAATTTGATCTTTGGGATTAATCCCTTCAATATCAAATTTATTATTATCTAAATCAACAGCTGTCGAGTTATTTATGATTGGAATTAATCCAAACTGCATACATTGAATGACAGAACCCGCTCCGCCTTCTGAGGAACTTGCAAAAACAAAACTATCGCATAACCTCACGTAACTTTGAAAATACATACTCTCCGGTGTCGACCAACCATGATATATTATATTTTTGGACGTATTTAATTTTTTTTGAAACCATAAAAATAACTCATTGTTTAACTCTATATTTCCAAAAATATGTAACTCAAAATTAGGCATTTTTAAAAACGCCTCAACAACCAAATCTAAACCCTTATGAAATGGTCCATGTCCGCCATACCATAAAAATTTAGTTTTCGAGGCAATTTGTTTTTTAAAATTATAACTTGGAATAAACGTTGTGGAAATGTTAAGTTGTTTTACTTTAAGATGATTTGAACCAAAACTTTCAGCCTGGTATTTTCCTCCAAAACAGGTTATAATATCGGAAGTGTTATCAGAATAGTTTGTAATCAACTCTCTGTCGGGATAAAGCAAAATTCCATTTCTTTCAAAAAATGACTCAGAATGCATATATGCATTTTCATAAAATGTTTTCCAATGGCAACAAGTAGAGTAAAAGATTTTTTTTTGCCCTATCACTTGTTTAGAATATTGTAAATTTTTAAAAGCATCAATAACTAATTCGTATTTGGACCATTCGATTTTTGGAGTATTTACAAAATGAAAATAATCTACGGTATATCCAGCATCCAAAAGGCAATTTAATAGAGAAATAGATTCATTAAACCCTGAATGAGAAGTTAATGAAGGGGACCGATGAAGTGTGTTGCTAAGATGTTTACTCACAGCTTCTAAAGTATAAATAACTAAAGCTCTTTTATCTTTTTTCGAATGATTTCCTCTAATATTATAAATCCCATTTCCACCCAATGAGTTTATAATAGAGTTCAAAAAATCTCTACTTCTATATTTTAATCGAAAACCTAAGTTATTTTTCAGCATAATAATTCATATTTCCAAGTAAATGCAGGCAGTAATGCATATTCATTACTATCGAAGTTAAAATTCCCTTTCGCTAAACTAGGTTCATTCAGACTATCTTTAATTATAAAAAACAATTCATTTATTACACAATCATAATTAGCTCTTGGCGATCCTAAATCTAAACCAACATGCATAAGATACTCTCCATTGTTTAAAAGGTTTTTAGGAATAGTCATTGTGCTTTTATAAGTTCCTTGATTAGATTTTTTTGAACCATTAAAATCAATAACCGAATCTGTAGTCCAAAATATTTTTAATCCAAATAAGTTGTGTAGCTCCAAATTTGGTGTTGTTGGAAGCCCATTTCTATTTTCCCAAATTATTTCAACAGAAATATCTTCAGATGAAAGGAAATCGGAGCTTAATCTATTTTGTTGATTGAATAAACCGATTGATATTATTTCACAATCCTTTTTTAAGTTTTTAGTTTTTCTAAAAAAACTGTTTGCTTTTGTAATATCAAAATTTTTTACAATTTCATTTTTAATACAAATGAAATTTGTTAAAATAAGCATTTCAAAATCTGAATTATAATCTTTTACTTCTATTATGTCGTTTTTTAGAAGCCTATAAATCTTATATTTTCTGCAGAGCAAACTGTGAAAATCTATAAAATATGTTTTAGAAAAATGATTGCCTGCTCCAAATTCGAATTGAATAAATTCAATCGCTCCCTGTTCTAATAAATTTTTAGCACCTTCTAAAACTGCATATTCATGGCCTTCGACATCAATTTTTAAAAAATTGATTTTATCTAATTTATGTTTTTTACAATAAAAATCTAAAGTTACAAATGAACTTCTTTCTTCTTTATCATGCGGTATGTCCTTAAATAAATAATCTCTATTGTAAACTCCCCCTATTTCGCTAAATTCGTTACTCGTATAAACAGTTAAGGTTTCATTAACGTTACTTAGCCCTAAATTTTCGGGTGTCAATGTGTGGTCTTTTAATTGCAAAAGTTGGATAAATGGGGCAGAAAAAGGCTCAAAGGCAAATATATGGCAGTTTTGCTTAAATGTATTTTTTAAAACTTTGGCATAATTTCCAATATTTGCTCCAACGTCAAAAATTATTGCAGATTGGTTTATTTTTTTATAATACTCGGCCACTCTTTTTATAAAATAGTGTTCACCATTCAAATCGATATTAGTATTACGATAGTTTAAGCCTTGTAATCCAATATTTTTAAGTGCTAAAAAAAAACGGTGATACCCTTTTTTACCAATAAAATTATATAAAATAAGATCTACAATTTTTTTCATTAAATTTCATTGTTTTGCCAATCTAAGGCGGTAAGATGGGTGAATGGTTCAAATGATTCTTTAAAATTACCGCGTGCCAAACAAAATTCATTTAAGGGATCTTTTAGCGAAAGATGAATTCCATCCTTAATAATATCTAATAATTCAACCGGATTTGTACTAATCAAGCAGGGTCTAATAAAATACTCATCGCCCTTTAATTGATTTTTATTAATTTTTACTTTGCTTATATATGATTTATTGTTTTGTTTTTTATCTCCATACCAATCAATAGATACATCTGAAGAAAACATAATTGCTTTTCCTGAATAATTATGTAATTCTATCGCCACATTAATTCTATCGCACGAAAAATTTGTCCAATTTATTTCCAAATAAAAATCATCATAAGTATTTACAATTTCAATAATTTCATTTAGTTCATTTCTCAAACATGCACTATTAATTCTGGCTTTCTGGTCTTTTTTTTCTTTATTATTTATAATTACTTGTTTTTGCGAAGAGTTTAAATATTTATTAACTGCTTGCGAAGTTTGCATCAATTCTTTAACAACTCCTTTATCTATAATAATAGATTTTTGACATAAAGATTGTAACGCCGCCATATTATGACTCACAAACAAAATAGTTCTTCCACCCTTACTAATATCGCCCATTTTCCCCATGCACTTTTTTTGAAATTCCGCGTCGCCAACAGCCAGTACCTCATCAATAATTAAAATTTCGTTTTCTAAAAATGCAGCTACTGCAAAGGCTAAACGAAGTTGCATACCACTGCTGTAATGTTTTAAGGGGGTATCTATAAATTTTTCAACACCAGCAAAATTAACTATGGCATCAAAGTTTTTTTGGATTTCGGCTTTACGCATACCTAAAATGGAGCCATTCATATAAATATTTTCTCGCCCACTCAATTCAGGATGAAAACCGGTGCCCACTTCTAATAAACTTGCTATTCGTCCTCTGCAAATAATTTTACCACTTGTTGGTGGCGTAATTTTACTTAATATTTTTAGTAAGGTAGATTTACCTGCGCCGTTTTTTCCAATAATACCAACAGTGTCTCCTGCCTCAACATTAAAAGTAACATCTCTTAGAGCCCAAAAATCTTCGGTTTTATTTTTAGTTTTAAAAAGACTAGAAACACTATCGCGCAAACTTAAATAGGGTTGCTGGTTGGCATTAATCCTAAATTTTTTACTTATGGTTTGTATTTCTAAAATGGGTTTCAATTAAAAGCAGTATTTTTTAAATATTTAATGTTTTGTTGGTTTAAAAAAGATTTTATTTCATTGTTTGTTGGTGGGGGATTAACTTTATAAAAAACCTCTTCTTCATAACTAACATCATAGTAATAAGTTAATTGTTCTAAAAAATTTCGGTGGTTAAACATTATATTATTGCCATTATTAAATAAAATAGTTGACTGTTGTATAATTTCGTTTAAAGTTATTCTACTATTAAGTATAAAATATAAATTAACATAATCTTTCCATTTATCGCATCCTAAATAGGCTTTCATAACAGTTATTGACAATAAATCGGGGGCTTTATTTTTATTAGATTTAAATTCTTTAATCAAAGCCTTTAAATCGTTTTGTCTTTTAATACGAATATTTAAGTAACCCTTTTGCTTCAAAGTATAATCCAATTAAATTTAAAATTGATAATCTATAATTTTGTCGTTTTTTTTCTTTAACTTTATTAATGTTATTTTCAATAATTTTTGCCACTTTACTTTCGCCAACAATGTTAAGTAGTTCTTTAATTTGTTTTAATTCGGCATAGCCAATTACAAACTATACCAAAACCTCATCGCTAATTTTACATAGTTTATCTTTTGGAATGTACCAAAATAATACTTGGTTTTCATCTATAAATTGCTCTCTCGTCTGTATACAATCACTCTATAAAGATAGCTATTTTAGTTCTGTTTTTCAATAAAATCTTTTAAATCGCCTTCTGTTTGTTTGTATGAAAAAACATCGCTAATTAATAAATAATTTGGTTTATCCATACAGTAATAATATAATAATTTTGCAGCATCAAACTTTTCACGATCGTGTATAAAAGGCTGTAATAATAATTTAACTTGTGTGGACGAATAACAATAATTTGTGTACAATTTCTTAAAGATTTCGTAACGTTCGTTATCACTTGTTAGTGTAGTTAATTTATCAGTAAACGATTTTATCTCAATATCTTCCGCGGCTTTTGTACAATTGATATTTGCTAATTGTTTAACATTTTTTACTTCAGATAAATAATTTTGTAATCCTTTTTTAGATGATTCGAATTTAAAACTACTTTCCAAATTTTTTAAGTTGGCTTTATCAATAATATTAAAATACGCAATTTTTATAAGTTTTAATTTCTCAACTTCATAATCAATATATTTTAAAAGCGAATTTGTTTGCACTATAGACACACAATTGTTGCGAAATACATTTTCTACCACTTCAAATTTATCGTCAGCTACTTCGGTTTTTAGCATTAAAATAGCGACATAATTAAGGTATTCTGGCGGCATTGCAACTTCACAATTACCCTGTTTTGGTGTATTATTAAAATAAGTAGGTTTACTGTTTTTTAGTTCGCAAAAATGACCTAATACATTATTATTATATTTATAACTTGTATCAATTAATGGCTTTAAAGGCACAATGGGTTCTATCAATTTTTGAATTTCTAATACGTTTACAAAACTTATTTCTAATTTGTTTTTTATGTTTTCAACTTTATAAATAAATTCTTTATTTGCAACCGTTTTTGATTTCTCAAGTAAATAAATTTTTGATTCGGCTTTTACTTTATTTTCAAATTCAATATTTACATTTAAAGTGTCAACGGTTAAATTTTTTACTAAAACACTAGCTTGTAAACTATTATTAACAAGTACATTATTTACATCTAGCTTAAACAATTCGCCATTTGCCGAATAAATACGAAAATTATTTTGTGCTTTAAAAATTAAAACTAAAAAAATTATGTGGTAAAAAAGTATAGTTCTCACTTTATAAAAATACTATTAAATCTCTTGTAATGCAGGTTTATTAAAATAATCAAACACCAATTTAGCTTTTGCTTTGCCAATGTGTTTTTCCAATTCATCTAAAGCAGCTAATTTAATGTTTGGTACACTTTTTAACTCAATCAATAATTTTTCGGCTGTCTTATCACTAATTCCATCAATTTGATTGAGTTCGGTTTTAAAAGTTTCCCTGCTGCGTTTATTACGGTGGTGTGTTATACCAAAGCGATGCGCCTCATCGCGTATTTGCTGAATTATTTTCAAAGTCTCGCTGCGTTTATCTAAGTATAAAGGCAAACTATCGTTAGGAAAATAAATTTCCTCTAATCGTTTGGCAATACCAATAATAGCAACCTTTCCCATTAAATTTAATTTTTTTAAACTTTCAACCGCAGCACCCAATTGCCCTTTTCCCCCGTCAATTACTATAAGCTGTGGCATTGGTAATTTTTCTTCTAAAACCCTTGTATAGCGGCGCGTAATAACTTCTTCCATTGTTGCAAAATCATTTGGCCCCTCAACTGTTTTTACATTATAATGTCGGTATTCTTTTTTTGCAGGCCTGCCATCAATAAAAACAGGCATAGCACTTACAGCATAGCTGCCTTGTATGTTACTGTTATCAAAGCCTTCGATACGCCTTGGCTGTTCCTTCATCCGCAAATCTTTCATCATTTGATTCATTATCCTATCCGTGTGTTTATTTGGATCAGTTAAGGCAATTTGCTTTTCACGTTCCTGTTTATACGCTAAAGCATTTTTATAACATAAATCTAATAACTGTTTTTTATCGCCAATTTTTGGAATAACATATTCACAATCAGGCAAAACTATTTCAGGAATAAAAGGCACTAAAATTTGATTACTAAAACTATTAAATCTACTCCTAAATTCAACAATAGCGAATAATAACAAATCTTCATCTGATTCGGCAATTTTCTTTTTTAACTCAATAGTTTGTGCATTAATAATTGCGCCATTAATTATTTTAAAGAAATGTGCATAGGCTGTTTTTTCATCAGTAATAATATTTATAACATCAGTATTAGTTATTGATGGGTGTACAATGGTAGATTTACTTTGATAAGCACTTAAAATTTCTATTTTATTTTTAATGTTTTCGGCCGTTTCAAACTCATAACGGTTTGCAGCTTGGCTCATTTTTTCTTTTAAATCGCGTAAAGTAAAACCTAAATCTCCTTTAATAATTTGGCGAATTTCATTTATATTTTCATCATACTCTTCAATGCTTTGTTTATTTACACAAGGTGCTTTACAACGTCCAATATGAAATTCGAGGCAAGGTCTAAATTTACCTTTCTCAATATTTTCTTTACTTAAATCTAAACTACAATTTCTGAGCGGGTATATTTGTCGTATTAAATCTAACAACGTATGCATTAATTTTACCGAAGCATACGGACCAAAATACTCATCAGTATTATTTTTTTGCTGGCGAGTATAATATAATCTCGGAAAACGTTCGGTTTTTAATATAATCCATGGGTAAGTTTTATCATCACGTAAATTAATATTATAACGGGGTTTTAAACTTTTTATTAAATTATTTTCTAATAATAAAGCATCCAACTCGGTATTTACTTTTATGGTTTTTATTTCTGTAATCTTTTTTACTAAAACTCGCAATCGGTTATTATCATGTTCTTTGGTAAAATAACTGGTTACCCGTTTTTTTAAATTTTTAGCTTTTCCTACGTATAAAAGCGTTCCATCCTCATCAAAATACTGATAAACACCAGGCGTTTCAGGTAATATTTTTAAGTGAATTTGTATGTTTTCAGAAATCATAACTGCTTACAAATTTACAAACTGTTTGTTTAGTTGTGCCAATAAAAAAACCCGTTTCAATTTTAATTGAAACGGGTTTAATAATAATAAAACTAAAAACTAGTCTTTAATTACTTTTATTGTTTTTGTAGATTTTGTATCAGCGTCTTTTACTTTTATAAAGTAAATACCTTTTGCAAGACTTGTAGTATTAATAGTTTCTTTTTCTGAAACTGTAGCAGTTAAAACAACTTGCCCTAAAGTATTAATTACTTCTATTGGGCCATTAGCACCCGAAATTGTAACTTCGCTAGTAAACGGATTTGGATAAACAGCAATAGCAGTATTTTGAATATTGTTATTTTCAATACCAGTGCAAATTACAATAACCAAAGGTGCTGTATATGTTGATGTGCAGCCATTAGCGCCCGCTCCTATAACTGATAAAATAAAATTTCCAGCAGCAGTAGGTGTATTAACACTTACCACATTAGTAGTAACTGTAGAATTTGGAGAAGTCCAAACGTAAGAAACACCTCCAGTAGCTGTTAATGTTAACGGTGTTGAATTTGTAGTACAAATTGTAGGGCCAGAACTTGCTGAAAACGAAATAGTCGGTGCCGCATTTACGTTAATAATAATTGTACTGCCACCAAAACAAACACCTGATAAAGCTGCTGCTGTGTAAGTAGTAGTAACTGACGGTGTAACTGCAATTACTTGGCTTGTAGCGCCAGTATTCCATGAAAAGGTAGTTGCACTTGCATTAGCTGTTAAAATAGCACTAGAGCCAGCACAAATAGTGCTGCTACTCGCTGTAATATTAACAGATAAGTTTGCTCCTATAGTAATTGTGGCTGTTTTTGCTGGACATACTAAAGTACCATCCATTGAACTTAATGTATAAACAGTTGTAACAACTGGTGACACAACTATTGCACTTAAAGTTGAAGAACCTGGAGACCAAGTGTATGTAGTGCCGCTTAAGCCATTTAAAGCAGTTAAAGTAGAAGAAATTGATGGGCAAGTGGTATAACTTGCAACAGTAGCACTACAAGGCAACGAATAAGTTACATCGTCAATACCAATGTAATCTGAATTAGAACCAGTTGGGCCAGCATTTTCAACAAAATACCTAAATGCTAAACGTCCTTGCATAGTTCCTGTAATACCGCTTAAAACTACGCTATAAACCGTCCATTGGTCAGGGTAACCATTTACCGTTCCATTACTAACAGCAGTTGCTGTGCTTATACTGTACAAAGGGTTAATATCTAATAACAAATTAGTAAAAGTTCCAACCGAAGTTGTACCAGTGCCAACAGCGGTACTTGTACCAATAGAAGAACGAATTTGCATGCGATCAGGATAAACAGTGGTTGAAGGCACAGTTCTTGTTGCAAATTTTAAAGTTGCCCCATTTGTTAAATTTAATGTTGGTGTAACTAACCAGTTACTAATAGTATTAGCTCCTGTAGTACTATTAAAACCTACTCCAGAAAAGTCGCTTGGTCCGCCAGATAAGGCATTAAAATTAGCTGCATTTCCTTGAGTCCATAAATTGGCAGTAGCTGGAGTTGAAACGTTTGATCGAACCCAACCTAATGTATTTGGATTCCATGGCGATGTAAAGCTTTCGTTAAGCACAGTCTGCGCATTTAAATTTGTAAGACTTAATGCAGCAGCAAATAATAATGTAATTTTTTTTCTCATGTTGTAATTTTTAATTAAATTTTAGGTAACGAATATATAACAATTTTTTTACATTAAATGTTAAATTTTTTTTTAGACAAAGATCTCTTCTCGCAATTTTTTTGGTAAACTCATAACAATTAAATTGTAAGAATTCTCCATCCACCCAAATACTATTTTTTTTGAAACACTGCCATCGCAAATAATAGTATTCCAATGCGCTTTGTTCATGTGGTAACCTGGTATTACGCAAACATACTTTTCACGCAACTCAATTGCTTTTTCAGGTTCGCACTTTACATTAAATTGTATAGGATTATCATTTATTGCTAACAACAAAAAAACTTTTCCCGCTACTTTAAATACTAATGTGTTTTCTCCAAACGGGAAACTTTCGGTTACTGCTTTTTTTGTAATACAATATTCTCTTATTTCTTCTACATTCATCGTTTTTCCCGCAAATTACGCAGATTTCGCTAATATATAATTTTTTGTTATTTTTTTTACTGAAATTTTTATGCGCGTTAATAATGCCAAAATAAAAAATTTGCGTATTCTGCGTAATCTTCCAGAAACATTAAATTTAACAATTTCTTAAACTATCAACCAAATATCAATAAATTACTACCACTTGTATATTTACAATACTAATATACTAAAAAAATTAAAATATTTGTATTCAATTAACGTTATTTCATTAAAATACATTTTTACTTCAAAAAACTATTTACTATGTTTACCGCTTAATAAATTTAAACTTTTAAACTAACGTAAAAAACCAAAACAAAATGAGCACAAAAAAAACATCGGGAGGTTTCCCACTAATTGTTTCAGCATTAGCAATCGTTATATGTATTTTATTAGGTTGGGCTATCTACAAAACAATTTTAGGCTCACCCTCAAACTTTGAAGGCTTAGACTCAGAAAAAGGGCATCCACATAACATTTTAGGCACCATGTACAAGGGCGGATTTATTGTGCCTATTTTAATTGGTTTTTTATTAACCGTAATTACTTTTGCTATTGAGCGTTTTATTACAATTATGAAAGCCAATGGCGCAGGTGCAACAGATAAATTTGTTGGTAAAATAAAATCTTTAATTTCTGCACACGATTTTGATGGGGCAATTGCTGAATGTAACAAACAAAAAGGCTCGTTAGCTAATGTTGTGCACGAAGGCGTTTTAAAATACCAATTTGTACAAGGTGATAGCTCAATGGATAGAGAAGCAAAAGTTGTTGCTATTCAAAAAGCTATTGAAGAAGCTACCTCGTTAGAATTACCAATGTTATCTAAAAACATGGTTGTTATTTCAACTATGGCTTCTATTGGTACATTAGCAGGTTTAATTGGTACCGTTGTAGGTATGATTCGCGCCTTTGCTGCTTTATCTGCTGCTGGTGCACCCGATACTTCTGCTTTAGCAACTGGTATTTCTGAAGCCTTGGTAAATACTTTAGTGGGTATCTTAACCTCTGCTTTAGCAATTATTTTTTATAATTATTTTAGCAATAGAATTGACCAAATTACTTATTCTATGGATGAAGCCGGAATGTCGATTATTCAAGAGTTTCAATCAAGCGGTAAGTAATTAATTGGTAATAGAGTTTAGGTATTAGTATTATATATAACTTATTCTTTATAACTATTTGCTAAAAACTATTAATTAATAACTAATAACTAAAAAAATGTCAAAAAAACCATCAAAAGGAGGAGCCCCAGCGTTAGATATGACGCCCATGGTAGATTTAGCCTTCCTACTGGTAACGTTCTTTATGTTAACCGCCTCGTTTCGTATGGCTGAGCCTGTTATAGTAGATCCACCTTCATCAATTGGTATGGTTGATTTACCCGATAACCACATTATGGTAACTATTGATGATAAAGGACGTGCTTTTTTTGGAATCAGTAATTCAACCGCCAAAATGAATGCCCTTCGCGAAATGGCTACTAAATATAAAGTAGCTTTTAGCGAAGAACAAATTATTAAATTTAGTGGTTTACCAAGCTTTGGGGTTGATTTAAAAGATTTGCCAGCTTACATAAATACCAAAGAAGATAAACGAAGCGCTTTTCAACCGCAAAAAGGAGTGCCTTTAGATACCATTATACCAAATAATCAGTTAAAAGATTGGATTGCTATTGGTGGTAAAGAAGCCGTTAAAATGTATTTAGATGCAAAAGAAAAAGCAGCAAATGCTGGCGGAGAATTTAAAGCTGAAAAACCTCGTTATGCCATTAAATGTGCCGCTACCACAAAATATATTTACGTTAAGGATGTTATAAAAGCATTTACCGATTTAAAAATATATCAGTTTAACCTTATTACATCGCTTGAAGGTGGTGGAACTATTGTTGAACCAACAAAGTAAAAAGGTAATTATATATTAAAGATTATAAATTATAAATTAGATTTTCGGTTCATCAAACAACCAAAAACGTTTATCAAAAAACTAATAATATGTCAGAAATAGCAGATAGTGGTGGCGGAGGTCACAAAAAAGGTGGTAAAAAAAGAGCCAAAAAACAAAGTACGCGTATCGACATGACACCAATGGTAGATTTAGCTTTTTTACTTCTAACATTTTTTGTACTAACAGCTACCTTTAGTAAACCAAAATCAATGGAACTAACCTTTCCTGCACCACCCGACCCAACTATTGTACAACCCCCAATTAAAAATGGTATTACTTTTTTATTAAGTAAAGACAATCGTATTTTTTATTACGAAGGTGAGTTTAGAGCCGTTGATGATGATAAAGGTAAAAAAACACAATTAACCGAATTAAATTTTAGTAAAGAAAGTTTGCGCAAATATTTATTAGATAAAAGTAAAGATATGCAAACAAAAGTGTTGGCTTTAAAAGCCAAACACGAGTTGAAACAATTAGCCGACACAACATTTAAACGTATGGTGCGTGAAGCTAAGGCGGATAAAACTACGCCAACTTACTTAATTAAAACCGACGATAAAGCAACCTACAAAAATGTTATTGATGTAATTGATGAGTTAAATTACAATGTAGTAGGTAAATACGTAATGGTTGATATTATTAAACCAGAGTTTGATATGTTGGTTGAAAAAGTAGGAAAGTAACTTTTAATTAAAAAAAAATAAAATTATTTATGGAATTAATTAAAACGATACATCTTAATTAAAAAGAAAGGAGAAAATTATGTTATTTATTTTAATAGGAATATTTGCAGCAGTATCAATTACCATGTTGATTATTGACCTTAAAACAGGTTGGTCGGGCGAAAGTTATGATAGCCGAAACAATGTAGTGTTTGAAGGTAGAAACCAAAACTACGGTGCGTTCGAATTACGCCAAAACTATAATAAACGCGTGGTGTTTATTTTAGCAGGTATGATTTTGTTTTCGTTAGCTTTATTAGGTGTAAAAAAGTTTATGGATAGACCTAAAACTGAAGAAGTTGTTGAAAATTTAAAAACAGAACAAATAGATTTAACACCGCCACCACCAGTTGAAGAAACGCCACCACCACCACCACCCCCACCACCACCGCCAATGGCCGAAATGATTGCCTTTACGCCACCTGTAATTAAAGATGATGCTGTTGAAGAGGAGCCTCAAAAATTACAAGAAGAGGTAAAAGAAATACAAGTTGGCGCTAAAGACCAAGAAGGTGATAAAGATATTATAGCCCCACCAACCGAAGAAGTTAAAGGACCAGCAGAGGTTGCAGCACCCGAAATTTTTACAATTGTTGAGGAGCAAGCTGAATTTCCGGGAGGAACGGCAGCTATGATGAAATATATGAGAGATAATACTCAGTACCCCGCCATGGCACGCGAAGCAGGTATTAGTGGTAAATGCTTTTTAAAATTTGTAGTTAACGAAAGCGGCGACATAAGTAATGTTGAAATTTTAAAAGGTGTACCTGGTTGCAATGATTGCGATAAAGAAGCCATTCGAGTTGTAAAATCAATGCCAAAATGGAAAGCCGCAAAAATGACTGGTCGTTCGGTTAAATGTTACTTTAACTTACCTTTTAGCTTTAAAATTCAATAATAAAAAATTATATTTTTATTTAAAAAGCCACAAATAAATTGTGGCTTTTTTATTTTAGATAAATTCTATTACTAAAAATAATTAAAAATGCTTTAATTTAGTTTAAAGCAAGCCTAGCTACTTAGTTTCAGTTAAGGTATTTTTGTAAACACTAATTACTCTTAATCTAGCTTGGGCATGGTCAACCATAGGTAATGGATAATCTGATGTTCCAAATTCTGGTATCCATTTTTTAATATAAATAAATTGAGGGTCGAAACGTTTTTGTTGTTCAGTTGGATTAAACACTCTAAAATAAGGTGCAGCATCGCAACCACTGCTTGCAGCCCATTGCCAACCGCCATTGTTAGCACTTAAATCAAAATCGTTTAATTTTTGCGCAAAATAAGATTCGCCCCAACGCCAATCAATTAATAAATCTTTAATTAAAAAGCTACTTACAATCATTCTTACACGGTTGTGCATAAAGCCAGTTGTATTTAATTCGCGCATGCCAGCATCTACAATAGGAAAACCAGTTTTACCTTCGCACCATTTTTTAAATTCTTCTTCGTTATTTCGCCAAGGAATTAAATCGTATTTTTTTTTAAAAGCACCATTTACTATATGCGGAAAATGATGTAATATCATCATATAAAAATCGCGCCAAATTAATTCGTTTAGCCAAGTTTCGCTTAAGGGTAAACTTTTAATAACTAAACTTCTAATACTAATAGTGCCAAAGCGCAAATGCACGCTTAATCTGCTAGTGCCAGCTAATGATGGAATATCGCGTTGCTCTTTATAATTTTGTAATAACACATTGCTAAGCGTTAATTTACTTGGCAATTCAATATCTGTTTTTATAAAACCCATACTTTGTAAACTGGGTAATAATTTATAATCTGTTTTTAAAAAATTAGTAAAATAGTTTTTATTAGGATAAACTTTATAAAAATAAGGTGTAAGTATTTTTTTCCATTTACGGCTATAAGGTGTAAAAACAGTGTAGTGCGTGCCATCATCTTTTACTACCTCATCTTTTTCGAAAACACATTGATCTTTATAGGTTTTAAATTCAATATTGTTTTCAATTAAAAGATTTTGAAGTTCTGCGTCGCGCTTTTTTGCATAAGGTTCGTAATCATGGTTAATGTAAACATTTTTTATAGAATGCAATTTTAGCAATTCATTAAAAACATTTAAAGGCGTGTTATAAAAAACTTGTAATGATGAACCAAGAGGCACTAATTCTTTATTTATTTTTTGTAAAGCCTGATGAATGAAATCAACGCGTCTGTCGCTTTTGTCTTCTAATTTATTTAAAATATTCTTATCAAAAATAAAAATAGGCAGCACGTTTTTATTCTCAAGCAAAGCATAGTATAAGGCGGCATTATCGTGGAGACGTAAATCTCGTCTGAACCAAAATATGGTAATTGGTTCTTTTTGCACTTAATTTTGTTTAATTTCTTAACGATTCCAAAGCCTTCATTAAAATTTTCCTTGCTAAAAAAATTCTACTTTTTACAGTACCTAAAGGTAAGTGTAATTCTTGAGCAATTTCTTCATATTTATACCCATTGTAATAACGTGTAAAAGGTACTTTATAGTCGTCATTTAATTGTTCAATTTCTTTAATAATTTCCTTAGCGTTTATACGACTATCGCTGTGGTTATAACTATTTTGTTTAAAAGCACGGTTCATTGCAATATCATCGCCTTTACTAATTAATTGTTTTGTTTTTACGTTGCGGCGATATGCATTAATAAAAGTATTTTTCATTATAGTAAATAACCAAGCTTTAAGGTTTGTGCTATCTTGAAACTTTTCGCGGTAAGTAATCGCTTTTACGTAGGTATCTTGCATTAAATCTAAGGCATCATCAATATTATGAGTTAGACTTAGAGCGAAATTTTTTAGTGAGCTTTTTTCGCTTAAGATGCGGGTGTTAAATTCTATAGCTGTCATTTTGTTTAACTTTAGATTGTAATAATTAAACAAATGTACAACTTGTTTAACTATAAACAACATTTATTAAACAAAATTAATGTTAAATAGATAAATAGTTTGTGAATAGAAATCGATATTTTTTTAGTTAATATACTATGTAAATGATACTTTTGCACTAAATACTAAATTATGAGCGACGTTAAAACTGTTTTAGATACTGCCAAAACCCTAATGGAGAAGGCAATTGCACATTTAGAATTAGAATTACAAAAAGTAAGAGCAGGAAAAGCCAACCCAGTAATGCTTGAAAACGTTATGGTAGATTATTATGGAAGCAAAGTAGCAATTAGCAATTGTGCTAGCGTTAATACACAAGATGCACGCACTTTAATTATACAACCTTGGGAAAAAACTATGTTAACGCCCATTGAAAAAGCCATACAAGGTGCAAATTTAGGTTTTAATCCTCAAAACGATGGTGTAATTATACGTATTGTTGTGCCACCTTTAACAGAAGAGCGTCGCCGTGACTTAAGCAAAGCAGCTAAAAGCTTAGGCGAAGATGCAAAAATTGCCACTCGAAATTTGCGTAAAGATGCCATGGAGCAAATTAAAAAATTACAAAAAGATGGTTTGCCCGAAGATGAAGCAAAAGACACTGAAACTAAAATCCAAACTTTAACTGATACGCATGTTGTAAAAATTGATTCGCATGTTTCGCAAAAAGAAAAAGAGATTATGACGGTTTAATAGTATTTTTTAAATTATTCATCTTTAAAAATTTACAAAAAATATTGAAATTTATTTTATATTTATTTTTGTTAGTTATTTTTTCGTGTAATAATACAGTTGTAAAAAACATAGAAAAAGAATATATAGATTATCCGTTAAAAAAAGATACAACCATTCGTTATTCAAAACGCTTCTCAATTTCAGAAAATGAAAAATTTAAACGTATCTATTTATTTGCGAATGTTGATATTAAAGATACGACGGCAGTTTATACCATTTTAAAGAATTCAATATTTAAACTAAATAAAAATTACAACGAATTTATTTTTAAAACACATGTAAAAAAAATAGCCTCGCTAAGTAGCCTATATACAACAATGCTTTGTGAACTTAATGAATTAGGACATATTGTAGCAATTGAAAATAGCGACTATTATACAAACGCAGAGGTTTTACAAAAAGTTAAAAACAATCAGTTAGTAGAATTGGTAAAGGGACCAGAAATTGATGTTGAAAAAACAATTGTTCTTAATCCAGATATTATTTTTTCATTTGGAATGGGTAATAAAGAAAAAGACGTAAATAAAAAAATTAAACTAGCAAACATTTCTACAGTTGTATGCCTCGATCATTTAGAAGAAACGCCCTTAGCTCGGGCAGAATGGATTAAATTTTATGCCGCCTTTGTTGGAAAAGAAAAACTGGCAGACTCCATTTTTAAAATTACAGAAAATAATTATTTTAAATTAAAAGCGATAGCTACTAAAGCCAAAACGCAACCAACAGTATTTACCGAAATAAAATATGGTGATTCGTGGTATGTTCCGGGCGGAAAAAGTTTTGTAGCTACAATATTAAAAGATGCAAATGCTGATTATGTTTTTAAAAACGATTTACATACCGGCAGTTTAAACTTAAGTTTTGAGGAGGTTTATATAAAGGCAAAAAATGCCGATTATTGGCTAAATCCTGCAATGGTAAGTTCTAAAAAGGAAATATTAGGCTTTGAATTACGTTACGCAGAATTTAAAGCCTATAAAACAGGCAATTTATACAACAATAATAAAATTACAAATAGCAAAGGTTACAGCAACTATTGGGAAACTGGAATAACTTATCCTGATAAAATACTAAGCGATTTAATTTTAATATTTCATCCCGAGCTAAAAGAAGAGTTAAAAACGGAGCTGAATTATTACAAAAAAATAAATTAAATAGTGTTCAAATCCAATATATCTAAATTTATACTCTTAATTATTCTTTTTTTTGTTGGAGTAGTTCTTAGTTTGGCAATGGGCGGCAGTCAGTCATTCAATTTGCTTAACGCTGAAACAAATAATTTTATTTTTTGGCAAATACGTTTTCCAAAAACAGTAACAGCAATTTTAGCCGGAAGTACTATATCTATTGCTGGGTTAATTTTACAGATTATTTTTCGTAACCCATTGGCAGGACCTTATGTGCTTGGCATAAGCTCGGGGGCATCGTTATTTGTAGCCATTACTTTTTTGGCCGGAAGCTCGGTAAATTTATTTTCAAATTATTTTTTTGGTAAAAGCGTTGTAGTTATTTCTTCTATTACTGGCAGCCTAATAATTACGTTTTTAATTTTAGCTCTTTCTAAAAAAATTAATAGTAATGCTATTTTATTATTAATTGGCTTAATGTTAGCACAAATATGCGGCGCAATACAAGGTTTTTTAGAATACTTTGCTGACCCAAACAGTTTAAAGTCTTTTGTAATTTGGGGCATGGGTTCATTAGGCGGAACAACTAATTTAGATTTACTAATATATGTTCCTTTTTCATTAATATGTTTAACCAGCATTTTCTTTTTTGTAAAACCATTAACCGCTTTTTTGTTAGGAGAAAATTACGCAACTACATCAGGAATTAATTATAGTAAAAACCGATTTTATCTGATTCTCCTTTCATCATTATTAACAGGCATTACAACGGCTTTTTGCGGACCAATTGCATTTGTAGGAATTGCAGTCCCCATTTTATCGCGTATGATTTTTACCGTTTCAAATCAAAAAATACATTTGCTAAGCTGCATAGTGTTAGGTAGTATTATTTTGCTATTTTCAGATGTTGTTTGTCATAATCTTTCAAAAACATCAGCGTTGCCAATTAATATGATAACAACTTTTGTTGGCGCTCCCTTGGTTATTTATTTACTTTTCAAAAATAAGCAGTGGTAAAAAACATTTGTATAAAAGTAGATAACGCTACGCTTGGTTATAAAAAAAATTACCAAACCGTTGAGATATTAAAAAACATTAATTTAACCCTTAATTCGTCTGATTTTATTGGTATTGTTGGCTTAAACGGTAGCGGGAAATCTACTTTATTAAAAACATTGTGTGGAATTTTAAAACCATTAGGTGGCAATATTTTAATAAACGAAAAAAACTTAATCAATCAATCAAACATCGAACTAGCAAAACAAATTTCGGTAGTATTAACCGAAAAAATTTCTGGATTTAATTTAACATGTTACGATGCAGTGGCGACAGGGCAATTACTTTACACCAATTTATTTAATACCTTAAACGTAACAAATAAAAATGTCATAAATAATGCTATAACCGTTTGCGACTTGGCACAACATCAACATAAATTATTAAATGAATTAAGCGACGGTTTGTTTCAAAAAACAATGATAGCAAAGTGTGTAGCGCAACAAACGCCTATTATGATACTAGACGAACCTTCCGCTTTTTTAGATTATGCTAGCAAACACGATTTATTTTTACTGCTTAAAAAATTTGCTTCCGAACAACAAAAATGTGTTTTGGTAAGTTCGCACGATTTGGATTTGGTTTTAAAATACTGCAACAAATTACTATTAATAGGCAATTCATCAGCCGAACTTATTGATGTATGCGATGCGCAACAACATACTTTATTTAAAGAATTATCAGGCGGCTTTCTGACACACTAAACTGAAATCCTAAATGAAATTGAAGAAGGCGCCCAGGTGTTTTACCCAACATTTATAACCTTGTAATCAACCCTGTTTAATTTCACGAAATCGTTTTGTTTTTTACCCGCCAATAAATTAGCTAATGGCGACAAAAAAGAAATTGCGAACACATCCTTTTCGTCAACATTTATTTTCCCTAAACCAACGCTAATAAATAAAACCCCATTATTTGTCGTTACCAAACTACCGTTGCCAATTACAGAATGTTTTTTTGTGACATCAATTTTTTGTAAATCATTTATTTGTGAATTTAAAATAGTGAGCTGATTACTTAATTTTTCTTGTTCTAACTGCATCATGGCTTTTGCAGTTTCATGTTTATCGCCAGCTGTGCTTTTTGTTTCGTTATTGGCGGCCTCGTTTACAGAGTTTAAGGCAGCATTTAAATCTGAGATTTTTTGTTGAAGTAAATTTTTGCAAGCTGTAATTATTTTTTCTTTCATCAGTTAATATAACAATTAATATTAGCCAATCAAAATTTAGGTTTGTTTATTTCCTTTCCCTGCACCCTCTCAAAACGAAAGGGATATTAAATGGGCTAAATTTTAATCCCACATGGCTAAAAACCAAAAACAAAAGTACACTTTCCCCAGCCATGATCTAAGCCATTTTCAAACTCTTTTGTAGTGTAAAAATAGCCATATTCTAAACTAAAATGTTTGTATGCTAAAACTACATAAGCACCCGCATCATACAACAATCGTGTAATTTGATTAGCGTTTAATGTATAAATATTATTTTTACTAAAGGCTCCGCCCTGCAGCGTTGCATTATAAGCCACCGTTTTTGTATTAGATTTAACAACCAAAAAGGCTCTGTATTTTGAGGAATTAGTGAGAGAATAATTTTTTTCGAGACCTAAATTTTTAAAATAATTGCTAAACAAACCCACTCTTAAATTAAGCCCTACAGAAAAATCATTATAAATTGTTCCAACTCGCATGGTTGTTAGCGCAAATAATTGTAAGTATTTAGAGTTAAGAATCCCTTTTTCAAAACCTAATTTATAATTTAAATAAATATCATTTTTTAGCTGGTATTCCCAACCTAAAGGCTGAATGTTCACTAGTGCTTTATGAATAGCTTTTTGTTCATCTTCACACTTGGCACATTTACCTATGCCTCCAATATCTAATTGTGTTTTTAGAGCCATTTGTTTTTTGAAGTTTAATGAAGATAAATGGTGAGATAAGAAAAAGGTCCCTGAATAGGGGCGTTCGTTGTAAAAAATACCCTCAGTGTGCCGAATACTTCGTGGTGTAAAACAATTTTGTTCTAAAGAAGCGCCGTAATAATTAGAAGTAGCATTTTTTAAGCGAATTAAAATTTTTGAAAAAGGCGAATATTTTATTGCAGGATGAATTACGGTAAGTTGAATCCCCTGCGTATAATATCTATCGGTTGCGGTAAAAAAATCGTTTTCATAATTTAATTTAATATAATGTTCAATAACGTTGGTGGTGTCGGCAATGCTAATCGATTGGCCAAATGTATTTTGCAGTAAAAAATAAAAAATGAAAATTAAATAATTCTTCATAATATATATACGAGATTTTATGGTACTTGGATATTACAATTTTTTTTCGTATATTGTATATATGATTATTAAAAAAATTATAATTTTTATTTTATTATTTAGTTGGATCTGCTTTTACGCACAAAAAAAGGATTCGATTCCTAAAGTTAAAGCAGATACATTAATAGGATTTGCAAAAACCTTTTTGGGTAAAAAATATAAGTATGCCAGCATAAATCCCAAGGTAGGTTTTGATTGTTCGGGTTTTGTTTATTATGTTTTTAAAAATTTTAATATAAATGTTCCGCGCGCATCAATGGATTATGAGAAAACAGGAAAAACAATTTTGTTAGATTCAACTCGGGTTGGGGATATAATTGTATTTACGGGAACAAATGCTAAGATAAGAAAACCGGGACATGTTGGAATTATTATTTCAATGCCAGGTGAAGAGATAACATTTATACATTCATCATCTAATACAAAGCACGGCGGGGTAAAAATCTCAACATTTAAAGAATCGCCCTATTACGAAAAAAGATTTATAAAAGTTGTGAGGTTAAATTGTGTGAAGGTGGATTAATGAGTATTATAATTAAAATATTTTATTGTTAGTCAATTTGTTTATTTTGCCAATAATTTTCAATTGCTCTTTTAATCTCTGGCTTTTTAAATTCATAATTTGGATTCTCTGGGAGATATTCTAAATATAATTTGATTGTATTGCGTTGCCTTCCAGATAATAATTCGAATTGCAATTTGTAATGATCTGAAAGATTAGCTAATAAAAACGCCAAACCAAAATTATATTTGCTCTAAATATCCGCAATTATAAATGTCGGAAGGTGAAATCTCATACCTT
>Ga0163144_10000865_pt1 | contig 71905 bp, 58 predicted proteins | sample OliLak19BULKMAT1_FD_123175 | JGI IMG/M metagenome (GOLD analysis project Ga0163144, IMG submission 123175) | Freshwater microbial mat bacterial communities from Lake Vanda, McMurdo Dry Valleys, Antarctica - Oligotrophic Lake LV.19.BULKMAT1 | ecosystem: Environmental > Aquatic > Freshwater >... | reverse complement strand
GTAGTGGAAAGTTGATCGAACCACTATGACCTTCACAAGACGGGATCTGGTAAAACTCGCTGCGGCAGCACTGCCCGGCGCAGCGGGTTTGCTGGCCAAACCCAATTCTCAATTTCATGGCGTGCAGATTGGCGTCATCACTTACAGCTTCCGTTCGTTGAAGAGCGGTGCGGAAGAGACGCTGAAGTATTGCGTCGATTGCGGCATCAGCGGGATTGAGTTGATGAGCAATGTTGCCGAGGGCTTTGCAGGAGTGCCAGCAGCGGCGGGCGGCGGTGCCGGGCGCGGCAAGATGCAGCCGACTCCAGAGATGCTCGAAGCGCGCAAGAAAGCTACCGAAGAAGTCACCAAGTGGCGCACGTCCGTTTCGATGGACAAGTTCAAAGCCTTCCGCAGGATGTACGAAGATGCGGGCGTGAAGATCTACGCGTTCAAGCTGCCGCCAACGATGGAGATGTCGGATGCCGAGTACGAATACATCTGGAACGTCGCCGAGACAGTTGGAGCAAATCACATCACGATGGAGTTGCCGACCGATTGGGCGCTGACGCAACGAGTAGGCGAATACGCGGCGAAGCGGAAACTGGCGATTGCGTTTCACACACACGGGCAAGGGGCGGATACACAGTTCGACAAAGCGCTGGCAATCTCGAAATACACGGCGATCAACTTCGATGTGGGCCATTTCTGGGGCGTGAATGGATTATCGCCTGTTCCGGTGATTGAGAGATATCACGACCGGATTTCGAGTTTGCATCTGAAAGACCGGAAGGGTCCGAAGGCGGCGAGTGAGACCCGCGGGCCTGGGGGCGGTGGTCCGAACGTGTCTTGGGGCGATGGCGAGACGCCGCTGAAGGAGATCCTGCAGTTGCTCAAGCAAAAGAAATACAAGATTCCGGCGAGTATCGAGTACGAGTACGATACGCCGCAGGGCTCTGACGAGTTGACCGAGATCAAGAAGTGCGTGGACTTCTGCAAGAAGGCTTTGGCGTAGTTTTCGATCTATTCTTCGCTCCCTCTGGCTCGTTGCTGGAGGGGGCTTTTCTTGTTTACGGATTCTTCCTGGCTATTTTCTCATGAATGGCGGTAATTTCCTGGATGGCTGCTGAGCCATACCACGGATGGAGTTCCATGACGAGGCTTCCCGCTTTGATGGCGGGATCGGAATCGGTGAGCGCTTCCGCCTCGGCAACGGTGGCAACGTTGAAGATGTAGATGCCTCGCAGTTCGCCGGTGTCGAGAAAAGGTCCCGCGAGGACGAGTTTGCCTTCTTTCGCCATGCGGTTGATGTTGGCCATATGGCCTTCTTGCAGCTTGCGGGCTTCCGCAGGATCGGAGGGACGGTTGGGTCCGCGTTTGAGGAAGGCCATGACGTACTTGTGCATTCCCATGTCGTCGGCTTTGAGCTTGGAGGCGAGTGCCGCGTCGTAGTTGGCGGGAGGCGCTTTTTGGGGTTCTTGGGCATCGGCTGCTCGCTGTTGGGACAGGAGCAGGATGACGGAAAGGACGATGATCCGCATGATCGTCATCATAGCGGTTCTACACGGCCCAAGCGATCCGTCGCTTCTGTTGGCGGAGTTGCAGATTCTCACCGGCCAGACCGATCCGCGCGCTCGTCCCTAGGTCCAGTTTCTGTATACGATCGAACGGAAACTCCATTTCACCAAACGCATGAAACGCGCCCGCAGCTATGCGCTGTAGTGCTATCGCGGCCCAGCAGGAAGGTGTTCTTCGATGTAGCGGGCGATCAGACTATATACATGCAAGGTCGTCCCCTTCCCTTCTGCGATCGCGTGCGTCCGATTCGGATACTCCATGAAATCGAAGGACTTCCCCAATTCGATCAGTCGATTCACCAGTTTCTCGGCGCCTTGAAAGTGTACGTTGTCATCGCCCGAGCCATGCACGATCAGCAACTTGCCGCGGAGCCCTTCGGCAAAATTGATCGGCGAACCACTGCGATATCCTTCGGCATTTTCGTCCGGCAAGCCCATGTAGCGTTCCTGATAGATGGTGTCGTAAAGCCTTTGATCTGGCACAGGAGCCACGGATACGCCGACACGAAACAGATCCGGCGAACGGAATAGTAAGTTCAAAGTATTGGATCCGCCTCCACTCCAACCCCAGACGCCGACGCGCGACACATCCACATACGATCGCTGCCGCGCTAGAGCCACAACTGCTGCGGCTTGCTCCTGCGCCGACAGCACGCCCACCGCGCCATACACCGCTTTGCGCCAGGCGCGGCCTTTGGGCGATGGTGTGCCACGATTGTCGAAGCTGGCCACGAGATAGCCGTCTTCCGCCAGAGCGCGATGAAAAAGCCCGGTGGTTCCAGACCATGAGTCGACTACCGTGACACCGGCGGGCTCGCCATAAACATACACGAGCAGTGGATACTTCTTGGTGGGATCGAAGTTGCGTGGCTTCAACAGCCATCCGTCGACGGTCACGTCGTTGTCGAGCTTCAACTGCAAAAACTCCGCCGGGGGATCCACAGACGAAGCGGCATTCGCCCGCAAAACGGCGTTGTCTTCGAGTGTACGGATCGTCTTGTGGTCCGGCAGGCTCACCAACTCGATCACCGGCGGACTGTCAAAGCGCGAGTAAGTATGAAACGCCCACTGGCAGTTGGGCGAGATGTTGTAGGAATGGGTTCCGGGCTGCGTTGCAGGACTCAAGCGAACTGCGGGTCCGGCGCGATCGACAGGCGAGCGATAGAGATAGCGCTGTGTGGCGTTGGCGGGCGAGGCGGTGTAGTAGATCCATCGGCTTTGGGGATCGACGGCCTGCATGGCCACCACATCGGACGAATCGGAAGTGATGAGCGTGGCCGCACCGCCTTGTGTGGAAACCGAGTAGGCATGACGCCAGCCGTCGCGCTCACTGAGCCAGAGAAAGTTCTTGCCTTGATGAAGCCATTCGAATCCACCGCCGAGTTCCCTGCTCTCGTGCACATCCACCCAGGCGGAATCCCGATCTTCAAAGACCTGCTTGGCCTCACCGTTGCTTGGATCCCCGATGAAAACCGTCGCGGTGTTCTGCAGACGGTTGAGTTGCCCGATGGCCAGGCCGGTGCCGTTCTCGAGCCATTCCAGATGAAAGATGTAGTGATTACGCGAGTCGCCGGGTACGGACATCCACCGGGTCGGCGATGCGCCGTTCACGTCGATCACGCCAACGCGCACGGCGGAGTTCCTGGTGCCGGTTTTGGGATACGGGATGTTGGTGATCTTCGGATAGAGCGTGTCGGTATTGTTGACTAGTGCGAATCGCTCGACGCCCGTAACGTCGAACTGCCAGAAGGCGAGGCTGCGGCCATCGGGCGACCAGCGAAAGCCGTCGCGCACGTTGAGTTCCTCTTCATAGACCCAATCGGAGGCGCCGTTGACAAGCGTCTCGGATCCATCTTTGGTCAGCGCGCGGATCGCGCCGGTTGCGATCTCTTCCACATAGAGATTGTTGGCGCGGACGTAGGCAACGTGGGAGCCATCGGGCGAGAATTTCGCGAAACTCAGAGAGGAAGCAGGCGCGTCGGGACCTCCAATTTTCTTGAGGGCTTTCGAGGTTCGGTCGAGGACCCAATAATCTCCGCGGGAATTCGTACGCCAGACCTTGCGGGATTCGGTGTAGATCAACAGACGGTTGGCGTCGTTACTCCAGCGATAGTCGTCAATGTCGAGCGACTGCGTGGCTTTGGCGGGCGTCAGCACGGAATGCGAAACCAGAACAGATCGCTTGCCGGTTGCGGTGTCGTATTCAACGATGTCCTTCGCTTTGTCGATGGAACCCGGAGCGTTCTCGAGGGTGGTGAAGGCCGAGCCGCCACGGATCCAACGGGCCGGTCCGAAGGGCTTGGCGGCGAAGGCGGGGGAATCGTAAATGCGCTTCAGTCGCTGGTTCAACTCTTCGGAAGCGGCGGCCCGTTGTAATGGAAAGGCACCAAGCAGCAAGACGACGATGAGAAGGAAAGCTGTCCGCCAAGGCATATGAGTCATCATAACGCCCCGGCAATGGGGGGCGAAAGTCCAACGGATGTGGCCCTTTCCCCAGACGGTCTGGGGAGGAGCCAGGGCCAAAATCGACAGAAGTCGTGGCGTGAGTGACCGCCTTGTTGCGGTCGCTTTGGTCCTTGGACGTGAGCTTGGCGTTGCCGGGATCGAGCCAGACGGCTTTGTCGTCTCGTTTCTACAGGCAGTCTATTCCCGCTTCGGACGCTTTCCGCGCCAAGCCAACGCAACCGTCACTTACCCTCGCGCGGCGGCCCGCTTTCTCGAGGACGTTATCCGCTTGGGTCTCGATACCGAGCCTGCTGGCTTCAGCGAGCCCTGTATCGACTTCCAGCTTCAGTTCCTGGACCGGAGGCATGGGCATCGAACTAAACCGAAAAAACAGAAGAGAACGGAAACGTTCCTCAGCGTCCAGGTGCAATGCATCCAATTGTTCCTGGCGGATTACGATCGGTGACATGACTATTTCAATCTATCTCCGCACTCTTGCTGTGTCAATGGCAATTTCCGAATCGTGTATCAATCCCTGATTGTCGGGTCTGTGCGGTCTGTGCCCACGCTCCAACTTCAGAATTGTTCCGAAAAACATTTTGTCCGTTGGCCAACGAGAGGAGATCGAACAGCGGTTTGCGGGCCGTCTTTACGCGATCCAAGTGGCAGCCGCCATGCCGTCATTGGCGGATCGAATGCGTTGGCGGGCATGCATGTATTCGAGATGGGCGAGGATTTCCGAAACGGCGAACTGATAGTGGAACGGGGCGAGCTTTCGTTGCCACACTTCACCGACGATTTCGTGCGCGGTGACAGGACGCTGAGCGGCGAGTCCGCGGATCTGTTCACAGCGCTCCTGGTGATGATCCGCAGTGGCCTTGAGCCAGCCGCGATGCTCTTCGAAGGGCTTGCCATGCGATGGAATCACATTCGTCACCGGCAGCGGATCGACCTTCAGCAGAGAGTGCAGATAGTGTCCGAGCATATCCTCGCCGGGAAGCCAGCCGATGTTCGGAGTGATGCCGGGAAGCATGTGATCGCCAGCAAGAAAGAAGCCATTGGAACGGTCGAGAAAGCAGACGTGGCCGGGCGAGTGTCCTGGGGTGTGGATGACGTCGAAGCCTTCGAACGCATCCCCATAAAGGATGTCCGGAACGAGGGGCTGCGATCGTTCGCGCAGGGTAGTGAATGCCTCGTTGACGTCGTTTTGCAGTGCGAGCGGAGTTCCCGCGCGGGCAAGCATCGCCTCGAACCAGGGCGGGCGTCCGGCATCGGAAATCGCATTGAGGTGTTCGGCTTCGTCCGAGCGTAGAGCGATACGGGCCTTGCCTTGCGAGAGGTTCACGATGCGATGAGCGTTGCCCACATGATCGGGATGCATGTGGGTGAGCGCGACAATGCCGATGTCGGCCCATTCGATCTTGAGATGCCGCAGGGAAGCTTCGAGTGTGTCGAAACAATCGTCGGCATGATATCCGGTGTCGAAGAGCACATAGCCATCGCTAGGAGTCCGCAAGAGATGGACATTGACTTCGCGCAACTCGAACGGCAGCGGCAACTTGATTTGCGTGAGAGTGGGAGTGAGTTCGAGAATGCGCAGGTTCACGAGCCGTGCGCCGCCGCGTGATAGGAACTGCGCACGAGGGGTCCGGATTCAACGTGTTTGAATCCCAACTCGACACCGATGCGCTTCAGATCTTGAAACTCACTGACGGGCACGTAGCGGTGGATCGGCAGGTGCATGGGCGACGGGCGCAGGTATTGGCCGAGCGTGAGGATGTCGACCTTGTGCTCGCGCATGGCGCGCATGGTTTCCACCACTTCATCGTTGGTTTCGCCGAGGCCGAGCATGAGTCCGCTCTTGGTGGGCATGGCGGGATTGACCTGCTTGACATACTCGAGCATCTCGAGTGAGCGTTCGAAGCGGGCACCGAGGCGTACTTGCCGGTAGAGGCGAGGGACGGTCTCGGTGTTGTGGTTGAGAACTTCCGGGGCGGCATTCACGACGATTGCCATGGCCTCGCGAGAACCTTGAAAATCGGGCACCAGGACTTCGACACCACATCCGGGGGCTGCTTCGTGAATGGCGCGAATGGTCATCGCGAAGAGTTCCGCGCCGCCGTGTTTGCGATCGTCGCGATTGACGCTGGTGATGACGGCGAATTTGAGTCCGAGGATTTTGACGGCTTCGGCGACGCGGCGTGGTTCGTCCATGTCGATCTCGAGGGGAACGCCTTTTTGCACGGCGCAAAATCCGCAGCGGCGGGTGCAGACGTTACCGAGAATCATAAAGGTGGCGGTGCGATGGTTCCAGCATTCACCGATGTTGGGGCAGGCTGCGGATTCGCAGACGGTGTGAAGATTGAGATCCGCGACCAGAGCCTTGAGGTTGTGGTAGTTTTCGCCAACGGGGGCGGGGGCTTTGAGCCACGCGGGGCGTGTCTGCGATTTGGTTTCCAACTGAACAAGCACGGTAACCTCAATGGTAAGCCAATTTTCAGGTCAATCGATTGGGATGAGGATGGAGAACGTGCTGCCCTTGCCGGGCTCGCTGCGTACTTCCACCGAACCGCCGTGTTCTTCGGCGACGTGCTTGACGATGGTGAGTCCGAGGCCCGTGCCCGCCACGGCTTCGCCTTCGGGCTGTGGTGCGCGATAGAACTTCTCGAAGACGCGATCGAGTTCTTCAGGCGGCAGGCCAAAACCGAAGTCCCTGACTTGGATGACCGCATGGCGGCGCCGCTGTGTCACCTTTAACTCGATTTGGCGCGACGAGCCTGAATACTTCATTGCGTTGGTGAGCAGATTGAGAATGGCCCGCATCAGCGCATCGGAATCGGCCTGCACCTCGGGAATCGAGTCTTCCATTTTGAGTTCGAGCGTAAAGCCCTGCTGCGCCAATGGCTTTTCGAGTGCGCGCACAGCGGATCGCACGACTTCTGCCAAGGACGTTGGACGCAAGCGATAGAGTCTGCGTTTGCCCTGTTCGATCTTTGCGAAATCGAGGACGTTGTCGACCAGGCGTCCAAGGCGTTCGCCTTCGGCGAGAATCGTATCCGCATACTCGCGCCGGGTCTTTTCGTCGGTCATACGGCCCATCGAAAGCGTTTCGGCATACATACGGATTGCGGCGAGCGGCGTGCGCAGTTCGTGCGAGACACCGGCAATGAATTGCGATCTCTCTTCCGCCGCGCGTACTTCGCGATTCACGTCGCGCCACAGCAGATATCCGCCGAACAGCGACACGCCCAAAACGAGCGTCAACGCGCTCGCGTAGAACCACCAGAGAAGAGTCCATTTTTGCGCGAGTGCGCGGTCGGTATCGGAAAAGAGCTGCAGACTCAGGTCTGGAAAGTCAGGTGAGAGCGGATTGCCCGCGTCTTTCTGGCGCACCAGGATCCGCCCGGGCAGTGACAGTGTGTAAGGCTTCAACCGCACGCAAAGCGCTTCTTCTTTGGTGCGGCGTACGAGCCATGCCTCAATGCCTTCTGCCTCATCGCCAATCACCCGCCATTCAGGACCTGCCTTGAAGACCAACGCTTGGCGCACAGATTCGGCATAGCGTTGATTGATGTCGATTCGTTCTTCGAGAAGGCGTGCCTGATCCTGACTCGGCGCATGACGCGCCAGTTGCCGCGCAATCTGCCGGAACACGTTGTTCACGCCGGGCGCGTGGGGTGTCTTCGATCCAAGCTCAGAGGTTAACAGCGCAGTGACTTCCTGCTGCATGATTCCGGACTGTGCCAGCGCCAACGCGGCTTGCCAGCGGAAAGCGATGCCGTTCTCATCCATCAACTGCGGCTGGCTCTTCAACAATTGCCCATAGATTTCGAAGGCCTGCGACGAGCGTCCCGCATCGGCGAAAGCCTTCGCCTGACGTACTCGAACCAACGCACGCTGCGCAGGGTGATGCGCCAATCGCGCCGCTTCTTCGAATAATCCGGATTCCAACCGCATACGAAAGTCCGGTTCAAAGAGCAGGCGGCGCGCGGCAAAAGCCGTTTCCCACGGGGATCTTGCACCGCGAAAGGCGAGCGGCTGCGCGTCGTCGAGGGCGGTGTTCCACCAACTTGAGTCGTCCGGCAGATCTGCGATTCGATCCAGGATCATGCCTCGCGCCTGGTTGGCGAATTCGCGTTGATCGTTGACGATGCGCTCTCCGGCGAGGTTTCGTTCCTGCGAAAGCATCCGCCAGCCGAGCACGACGAGAATCGCACAAGGCAGGAGCACGACAAGGGCGAAGAGCAGAAACTGACGGCGATGGCGCATCGGCTATTTCTTGGGTTTGAGCCAAGGTCGCGGCACTGTGAGAGTCATCCTCTCGTCGCGGCTCCGATAGGCCGAGCCCAGTGCGCGGACGTTGGGAAACGTGGCAATGACGCCCACGAAAGCGGAATCGCTTTGCGGAATGCGGCGCTGCTCGGAGGAAGGTTTCACTGTAAGGTTGTAAGTCCCTAAGATAGCAACGCTGCGCGGATTGACGTTAACCTGAAGGTGCCCCCTTTGCCAGACGATCCTTCAGCAGCCAATCAGAACCCCTTGCGCGTTCCCGGATTTCGAGCTTTCTGGCTCGCATCCTTCGCGTCGAATGTCGGCTCGTGGATGCATAGCGTCGCGGCAGCGTGGTTGATGACGTCGTTGACGCCGAGTCCGCTGATGGCCGCGCTGGTGCAGTCCGCGGGCACTTTGCCACTGTTCCTCTTCTGCCTGCCGGCCGGTGCGTTTGCCGATCTGCTGGATCGTCGCAGGTTGCTGCTGGTCACGCAGGCCGCGATGTTGGTCGTGGCTTTCGCGATCGGCGCGTTGACGCTGAGTGGATCCACTGGCCCGTGGACATTGCTCGCACTGACGTTCGCGATGGGCTGCGCAGCAGCGTGGAATGCGCCGGCGTGGTCGGCGAGTATCCCCGACCTTATCGCGCGCGAGCAGTTGCACGGCGCGTTGACATTGAATTCCGTACAGTTCAATGCGGCAAGAGCGGTAGGTCCTGCAGTCGGTGGAATGCTATTGATTGCGGCGTCGCCGGGTGTGGTGTTTCTCATCAACTCTGTCTCGTTTCTCGCGGTGATTGGAGTGATTCGCCATTGGAAAGGCACACCGCATAAAGATGTTTTCGAGCAGCGGCTTATGCCGTTCATCGCGGAAGGTGTGAGCTTTGTTCGCAACGATCGCGCGATGCGCGCGGTGGTGCGGCGCACGTCCACGTTCACTCTATTCGCAAGTTCGATGTGGGCGATCATGCCATCTGTGGCGAGGCAGCTTTTGCACACCACCAGCGCAGGATTCGGCTTGATGTTAGGCGCACTGGGAGTGGGCGCAGTGGTGGCGGGAATCCTGCTGGCCCGCGGACGCGAAGCCTATCGCGAGGGCCTGCTGGTGGCGGCGGGCACGCTTGGATTCGCGGCCTCACTGCTTGGATTGTCATTCTGCACCAGCCTATCCTCGATCGCGTATGCGCTCTTGCTGATCGGAGGCGTGGCTTGGATGGTGGTGATGTCGACGCTCAACATCGCGGCGCAAAAGGCCCTCCCCGACTGGGTCCGCGCCCGCGGACTTTCCATCCACATCCTCGTCTTCAACGGAGCGATGGCCTTCGGCGGTTGGATTTGGGGACAAGTCGCCGAACGCTACGGCTTGACCGAAGCGCTGTGGGCATCCGGCGCGGGACTCATCCTGCTACTTCCGTTCTCGCTCCGCGGCTACACTGGGATCAAATGATCACTCTGCTTGCGCTGGCCCTGCTCTCTCAGGAGTCTGCGAACGACCATCTGCGTCGTGGAATGGACCGCTTCACCGCCGGCAAGGTTGAGGAATCCATTTCCGATTTCGATCGCGTTATCGCGCTGGAGCCATCGGCGCGTCCTCAATTGTGGCAGCGCGGCATTGCGCTTTACTACGTGGGTCGCTACGCGGATTGCAAGGCGCAGTTCGAGAGCCATCAGACATTGAATACCGAGGATGTCGAGAATGCGGCGTGGCATTATCTCTGCACGGCACGCGCGGAATCTCCGGCGGCGGCGCGCAAACAGCTGATCACCATCCGCAGCGATGGCCGGCGTCCGATGATGAAGGTCCACGAACTGTTCGCAGGCAAGGCGATGGTGCAGGATGTGTTGCGCGACGCAGGCCAGTCGGATGCCACCGCGCAGTTCTTCGCAGCCTTGTATATCGGGCTCTACTACGAGGCGCTTGGCGATCCGGCGAAGGCGGAACCGTGGCTGAAGAAGGCCAACGATTCCTCGAAGGATCAGGATTACATGGGTGCGGTGGCACGTGTGCACTGGACGCGTTTGAAAACGCGGAAGTAGCATGCACGGCAAGCATGGGTTGCTTTGGACGAGATCCTCGCGGTGGTCCGAAGGATGCGGTGGTCCGAAGGATGCGGTGGTCCGAAGGATGCGGCGTGAAGAAGCCGCGCGGCGGTTTAGGTTTCTCGAAGAACGCTGGCGGCAGGAGGGACCTGTCTGTGAAGTTTGCGCGTTTCCGCTCAAGGACGCCGCTTGAGCTCTTCAATCACCGCGTCGACGCCCTTGTGCCCATACAACCGCACCAGCCGCGTCTCCTCCGGTGAAGGAGCCACAATGCCGCGCAAGCCCGGCTGTTCCATCGCCTCACGGCTGGGAACCCACACGGTTTCGTCGCCAAATTCCACATGTTGCACGAAGCCGGACATCGAGCCGATTTCCGTGCCGTTCCTGAACCGCACCAGCGTATCCTGCGTGATTTGCGTCCGCTGGCCCGGCGCAAGTTTCGATTCGGACGACACGCCACCGGCCAGGAATTCCTTGCCCTTGCCATCGCGAATGATCCAGCCCATCTCGATGTGGTTGACGACTTTTCCCGAGCGATTGCGCAGGTCGAACCACGGCGCACGGGCCTCGCTGCCGGAAACACTCGCGTTGCCCGCAAGCGGTTCCACCGGCGAATCCGGAACCTTCAAAAACGCGAACTGCAGCTTTTTTTCGATCTCCGCATTGGTGACGCGTCCGCCACGCACCATCTGCAGGCCAACCTGCTGCCGATCGGTCTGGCGCTGCGTTGCCGCCGCCATTTCCAGCTTCAAGCCGTCTGCACCTGCGCGTTCCAAAACATTGCGAAAGTGCTGGCGATCACGGCGGGCTTCGAGTTCCCAAATGGTGAGTGACCGCTTGGATTTTAGCTTATTCGGACCATAAAACGACAGGTCATCGAACAGCACCCCATCCAAACGCACATCCACCAGCGGACCCGAGCCCTGCTGGAACGGTCGCAGCAGACTCACATCCACTTTGACTTGAAAGGTATCGCCAGGGCCTACGTCGAGCGTCGGCAATGACACGGAACCCTTGCCCCCTGGCATGACGTCCTGCTGCGCAGCCACGACCAGAGTGATGCCACGGATGCGACGCTTGTCGATGTTTTTCAGCACGAGCGAAGCGTGCACGTCGATCACCAACGCACCGGCGCGCGGTTGCGCCGTGGATCCCTTCCAACTTTGCGAGGTCGACACGACCGGCGAGTTCGCGTCAAAGTCAATCCGCCCGTTGAAGTCGGACGAAGCTCCGCCCGGCCCCTGCGCGAAAGCAGACGCTACGGCCAAAAACGCCCACAACTTATTCGGCGTAAACATTCGTCACCGTCACCTGTCCGGACTCTTCATCCACATACTGCGCACGCATCGATCCATCCAGATTCGCGGAAAACTGTTCGGGTAAATGTCCCGATACCAGCAGCTTGACCGAAGTCCGGGATCCTTTGCGCATCTCCACACCATTTGCGGAACTCTCCAGCACCATGCCAAGGGCTTCCGGCGTCCCGGTTCGTCCATGCACCGCCGCATCCCAAACCCGCGAGAAAATCCGAGTCTGTTCCGGAGGCATCGTCGAGAACCAGACGGTGACCACCACGGCCATCGCCGCGGCAATGCCCGCCGCCGGCTTCCAGAACCAGTTCGGTCTCACCGCACCGATCGGTTTCGCGCGAGCCCGAGGTTTCACTTCGGTTGTTGACTTGACAGAGCGGATACATTCCGAAGCCGATAGCCCCAACCGGATATTCGCCGCCATTTCCTCAGCCAACGCATCCCAGTACGCAGGCAACGGCATCGCTTCGGCACTTTTCCTGCGAAACGCAATATCCTCACGGAACGATTGCGCGAGCTTCGCGCAATGTTCGCAAGTCCGGACATGCCATGCCGCCGCCGCCCGATCCCGCCAGTCGAGATCGCCGGTTGCGTAGAGAGCCAATACCGTGTCGGAAAGATGCTGTTTCATACTAACCGCGCCTGCCTCGGCGTTCCAGATAGCGCCGGAATTTGATTCGTGCATTGGCGATATGCGACCGCACGGTCGCCTTCGAGCAATCCATTTGCTCCGCCACTTCTTCCGCCGAGTAGTCTTCTACGTCGCGCAGCAGCAAAGCCATGCGCTCGCGCTCGGTCAGGGTATCGAGGCCCCGTTCCAGATACTCGCGCTGCTCGTTGCGCAGCGTTTCTTTCTCGGGAGTATGCGTATTTGCAACGAGCGGTTCAGGAACATCGGCGAGATCCGAAAAGCTCACCCGGCCTTGCCGCCTCAGAAAATCGATCGCCGTGTTGGAGGCGATGCGCGACAGCCAGTGCGCCGCCTTGGCCTCATCCTTGAGTTGCTCGCCGCGCTGCAAGGCTTTGATAAAGGCTTCTTGCGTCAAGTCTTGCGCGTCTTCGACATTGCCCACGACACGGTAAATCTGCAGGAAGATGCGCCGCATGTTTTCCTGGACGAACTTCGCCTGGTGCTCCGCATCGGCTTGCTGCCTTGCGGATACGGGTTCGTTTTCCGAATTGGTGGCCCGTCCCGACATGGGATTCTGATGGTCCTGCCGACGCGATTCGAGAGTGAGGCCGCTCCACTTCAAACAGGTATGACGCGGATCCCCTCAAGAGCGTGCAGACGTTTTCATAATAGCCGATACCGAAGTAAACTGGAATGGTGACTGCGCCACGCCCCGAAGCCCCTTCCACCAACACCAAGCCGCTCAATCGACGGAACTTCCTGCTCGGTTCCGCCATCGCGACCGCCGCGGCGACCACCGCGCTGGGACAAGACAAGAAATCCGCCGCATCTGCGGGACCCAAGCCAAATGTCCTGCTCATCATCGCCGACGATCTCGCCGCCTGGATGTTGGGCTGCTACGGCAACAAGGAGATCAAGACCCCCAACATCGACAATCTCGCTCGTCGCGGAGCCCGCTTCCAGCACGGTTTTGTCGCGACGCCGATCTGCTCGCCCAGCCGCGCCACACTGTTCACTGGTCGCACGCCGATGCAGCACGGCATCCACGACTTTCTTACCCCGAATCCAATTGAGAATCCCCCCCAGGGCCAGAAGGATGTCCCCGCGTCGATGGCCAACGAGGTCATGCTTACGGACGTCGCCTCCTCTCAGGGCTACGACTGTGGCTACGTCGGCAAGTGGCACATCAATCACGACGATGCCAAGCCGGGCCACGGAATTCGCTGGTGGTACACCATGATCGGTGGATCGCGAGCCTACACCGATCCGGAAATGAGCCTCAACGGCCAGATGGTGAAAGAAGTGGGTTACCTCGGCGAGTTGATGACCAAGCGCGCGGTCGAGTATCTCGACCAGCAGAGCGCTGGGGGCAAGCCCTTTTTTCTGACGGTCAGCTATCTGAATCCCCACACTCCCTATGACGGACATCCGCAGAAGTACTACGACATGTACGCCAACACTGCCTTTGACTCCATTGGCTGGGAACCACCTGCCCCCAACGCTCTGCGAGAGAAGAATCTGCTCAAGGACACCGTCGCCAACATCCGCCGGTGCGCCGCCGCCACCACAGCACTGGACGATCAGATGCCAGCATTGCTCAACAAGCTGAAGCAGAAGAATTTGTATGACAATACAGTGGTCCTGCTGGTGGGAGATAACGGATTCCTGTTAGGCCGTCACGGCTTGTGGAGCAAGGGACTTGCCTCCGATCCGCCGAATATGTACGAGGAAGTGGTCAATGTTCCGATGATCATGACGTGGCCGGGACGCATTCCTGTGGAATCGGCCCGCCCGGAACTGGTCAGCTTCTACGATGTCATGCCGACCTTCTGCGAACTGTTCGGTGCCGCCGCCCCCCAGCGTAACCTCTGTGGACGGAGCTTCTTACCGCTCGTCGCCCGGCAGGCGGGAGTAAAGCCTCCCACTTGGAGGAGTACGGTGTTTGCCCACCTGCGAAACACGGACATGGCGCGGGACAACCGCTTCAAACTAGTGATTCGGAACAATGGTGCGGGTCCGAATGAATTGTTCGACCTGCGCACGGATCCGAGGGAGAAGCTGAATCAATACAGTAATCCGCAGTTCCTCACAGCGAGAGATAGGCTCGCTGGCGAACTGAAGCAATGGAAGGCGGGTTACGCTTCGTAAGCGTAGCCCGCCACTAAAGAATTCCCCTTAGAAATTCATAAAGAGCGAGTCCTATCTAGCCGATGAAGAAGACAGAGCTGAAAAGCGCAAATGCACACCCAGGCAAAATTCTTCATTGCTGCCGTCTGTTTCGTTGGCTTCGCCAGCGCGGGCGGCGGGTTGTGGAGATGGCAGTCTAACGAACCGGTGCGGTTCATCAGTTACCTCGTCTTGGCGATGCTATCTGCCCGGTTCAGTATTACCCTGCCCTCTATTCCGGGAACACTCTCGGCGGCATTTGTCTTTCAATTTCTCAGCATCATCGAGTTGTCCCTTTCCGAAGCTCTTGTCGTCAGTTGGCTGGCAGTGGTGGCGCAAAACACGACGCTGAAGCATCGTCCGACATTGGCGCAGGGCGCCTTCAACGTTGCGACGGTTTCGTTGTCGGTGCAAAGCGCAAGTTTTATCTACCACATCATGTGGAACACGCTCGGAGACTGGGGTCTGTTGGTTGGGCTGATGTGTGCCTCGATGGTTGCCTATGGCGTAAACACCTTTGCGGTTGCCACGGTCATCTCGCTCATCAACCGCCTCGATCCGTGGAAGACCTGGACGGACAACTATCTCTGGTCGTTTCCTTACTATCTCGCGGGCGCGGCACTTGCAGGCCTGATGGGCGTAGCGTCCGCCACTCTCGGCTGGCAGACTTCGCTCATGATTCTTCCGGTGGTCTACCTTTTCTATCGTTCGTATTCGACCTATGTGGGCCGCCTTGAGGATTCGAGAAACCATGCGGAAGAGGTTTCGGCCCTGCACTTGCGCACGATCGAGTCACTGGCGCTCGCCATCGAAGCCAAAGACGACACCACCCACGCCCACCTTCGCCGCGTGCAGACCTACGCGCTTGCCCTTGGCGATGACTTAAAGCTCAATCCGATGCAGCTTGAGGCTCTTCGCGCGGCCGCGATCCTGCACGACATCGGCAAACTCGCCGTTCCCGAACATATCATCTGTAAGCCCGGAAAACTCACCCCTGACGAGTTTGAGAAAATGAAGATCCACCCGATTGTGGGCGCGGAAATCCTTGAGCACGTCAAGTTTCCCTATCCGGTGTCTCCGATCGTCCGGTCCCATCACGAGAAGTGGAACGGCGCTGGATACCCGGACGGGCTCAAGGGTGAAGAGATCCCGATTGGCGCCCGCATTCTTGCCGCGGTGGACTGCCTGGACGCTCTCGCCTCCGACCGCCAATACCGAAAAGCGCTACCCATCGAAGAGGCCATGGCTGTCGTCATTGCCGAATCTGGCAAGAGCTTCGATCCACAAATCGTCGACCTCCTGGGAAAGCGCTTCGTAGAGCTAGAAAAGGCCGCAGTGGCTGCTTGTGCCGATGTTGTGAAGCTTTCGACGAACATCAAAGTGGAACGTGGCGAGGCCCCGGCAGCCGGGTTCGAAGCCAGTGCCCCTGTCCGGCTTCCCAACGTCCCTGTCGCGGTGGGAGAACAGACCTTCCTCGCTTCGATTGCATCCGCGCGTTGCGAAGTCCAGACTTTGTTCGACCTCGCCAGTGAACTCGGTGACTCCCTGAGCTTGGCCGAAACGCTCGCCCTGGTAACCAGCCGCTTGAAAGCCCTGATCCCCCACGAGTCAGCCGTGCTGTGGGTTCGCAATGGACAGGAACTGGAAGCCTACTACGTGGAGGGCGCCAACCGTACGCTCTTTGAAAGCCTTCGGATTCCGCTTGGAGAGGGGTTGGCTGGCTGGGTTGCGCAAAATACCAAGCCTATTCTCAATGGCAATCCAGCCGTCGAGCCCGGATACCTGAACGATCCCAGCAAGTTCACCACACTTCGCAGCGCGCTCGCGGTGCCGCTCACCGGGGTCACCGATTTCGTTGGAGTCATCGCTTTTTATCGCGCCGATCGCGACGCGTTCTCCAAAGATCACCAGCGCATCCTGATGGGGGTCGCCTCCAAGCTCGCCACTTCGATTGAGAATTCGCTGGCGCATCAAGCCCTCGCACAGACGCAAACTCACGATCTATTGACCGGGCTTCCGAACCTCACGCACCTGCTCGAACGGTTCGACGCGGAACTCGAACGCAGCCGCCGCTCGGGCACCGCACTTGCCGTGGTAATCTGCGACGTCAACGGCCTCAGAGCATTTAACAGCCGCTATGGCTATGAGTTGGGAGACCGCCTGCTCAAAGAACTGGCCTCTGGGTTGCGGGGAATGTTCCGCGAATACGATCTGGTCGCGCGTATCGGCGGCGATGAATTCGCTATCGTGATCCCGGAAATCGCCCCGGAAACGGCGACCGCTCGCATCCGCGAAATTCACACCGTTGCCGAGCGTGCCGGGGAGGTTTTGGCGGATGAATCACGCGAACTTCTCTCCATTTCCATCGGTGAGGCATTTTATCCCAAAGACGGCGATTCGGTGGAAGAACTGCTTTGCCGGGCCGACCGAAGAATGTCTTTGGCAAAGAAGGATCGTGGCGCGAAACGAATTCCGACCGCGCCCCCCAGACGCCCGGCGGCAATCGCCGCGGAATCGCACCAGCAGCAACCCGTTTCCGTCGCCAGCTAGAGCCGAAAAGTAGTAGCCGACAGAAAGCACCGATGCCGCAGCGGTCTATTCAGGCCCTGCCAGGTACCGAAACGGCCAAAGAAGCGATTTTGGGAACCATCGCTGTGGCCTCCCTTGCCCCGCGCGGGTTCCTGAAAGGCAAGGCGAACCGCTAGCGGGGCAACTTCTCCAACTTCCGGATGAGATCGACAAGCTTCGGTGCAGCCTCCCGTTTTCCGCCATACCGCAAAGCCAGATACGCCTCTGTGAAATCCGCCACCGCGTCCGCCACAGCCCCGCTCGGAACCATTCGCGCAAACTCCGCCGGCGTCAACCAATTGGGCTTCTCGATGGCTCTTGCATGCAGAATCTCCAGCATCCGCTCGTACAACACGGTTGCCTCACCCACTCCCGCGGTCGCCGTCCGGATCCGTCTCAACTTCCATCGACTGCGAGCTTGCCGCCACAATCCCGGGCCGAACAGTCCCAACAACACCGCCGTGACCGCCAGCACAGCCAGCGGAATCGCCTGCTGCTTCAGCCGGACTAGAAACTCGTCCTGAAACCACGACGCGCCGGACGCCAAACCATCCAGCCACTTGACGCCGGTTCCGCGACTCGTCCGCTGCAACTGCGAAGCCAAAATGATCTGCCGTTCCAGGTCGTAGCTCATCACCCAATCGCCCCAGAACACCTCCATCGTGTCCCAAAACCGGTGGACTCTCGCCATCAACCCAGGTGACCGCGCGTTTGGATCCGCCGGCGTCGGGTCAAAAACCACCCACCCGCGATCTGGCAAATACGCCTCCACCCAACTATGGGCATCCGAAGCGCGGATCACCAGCCAGCCGTTGATCGGATCCTCATCGTTGCCCTGAAATCCGGTGACCACACGCGAAGGAATTCCCCGCAGCCGCAGGAGCACCGCCATCGCAGACGCGAAGTACTCGCAATGCCCTTTCTTGCGGTCGAAAAGAAAGTGCGCCACCGGATCCGACGGCTCCGACGACGGCATCTGCAATGTGTATCGGAAATCATGCTGCAAGCGATACTCGATCGATCGCGCTTCTTCCTCAAGCGTCATCCCGTGACTGGCCATCGCTGCAGCGAGCTTGGGCATTCGCGGATCCACCGGTTGCGGCAATCTCAAATACTCCGCGCGATCCTCTGCACTCAACGGATCCATCGACGAACGGTCGAAGACAATTGTGTCCTGATAGCTGTACCCTACATAGCGGAACCCTCCCGAGGGCCGCATGGGCGCGCGATATCCACCCGTACTGGAACGGATGATCCTGGGTGTATCGATCGCTAAAAACTCTGGCTTGCCCGCAAAGAAGATCACATCCGACGCGATCTCTTTCACCCGGACTTCATAGTGGAAACGGCGGGTATTGACGGGCCGTCGGCGAATCAGGCTCACCAACCGGCTGTCCACATCGATGGACTCGTCATTCTTGAACCGCGCGTTATACCAGCGCTTGCCATCGAACGATTGCAGCGCCGACCCGCGCCACTTCAAATCGCGCGGTTTAAAATCGCTGAGCATCTTCACATACAGAAGCGGCTCGCTACTCATCTTGATCTCACCGATCTGTCCCAGCGTGACTTCGTTCGAAAATCCAGGAAGGTGATATCGCGATGGCGTCAGGTGTTGAAATGCGGCGCGCGCGGTTCGCGGCAACAAGAAAAACAAGCAGGCGCCGACCAGAAAAATGATCGTCGACACAAACGCTGTAAACGCCACCAGCCGCCCTGAAATTCCGCGTGCTCCACTCTCGGCGACAACCCCGTTCAACGACGCGCGCCGGATCTCGCTGGTAGAAAGCGTGATGAGTCCAAAAAGCACAAACGCCAACAGAAAAATCAAGAAGTTCAGTTGGGCCGTCAGAATGCAGGCACCGAGAATTTCCAGGAGAGCGAGCAACTGCACGTACAAGTAGTCCCGCGGAGTGTTCGCTGTCAGAATTCGCAATACCGAAAGAAAAAACACCAGGTGAATCGTTGCTGCGATAAATTCTCGCGAGACCAGAAAATAATCCAGCGGATAGATCACAATATACGTAAGGGTCGCCCACAAGGCGGCCTTTTCCGGGATCTCGAACTCGATCAACCCGGAGACCATCGATCCGCGCAACAGCAGCGCCAACCCCGTCAACACCAACGTTGGCAGGTCAAGCAACCCCGACGCCGCGACCGCAAGGTAGCCGCTGGTGACGAGTCCGAGAATCGAAAATTGGAAGAGCCGTTCCATCGTCAACTGCTTTCATTGTAAGGGTCCCGCGTGTTATCCAATTTGGTTGGGACCATTCCTGGCCATCGTCGCGGCCCTCGCGTTCGCGGGCAAGGCGATCTTCATCAAGCTTGTCTATGCGGCATCGCCAAAGATGGATGCCGTCACTCTGCTCGCCTTGCGCATGCTCTTCGCTCTGCCGTTTTTCGCCTTGCTCTACTGGATCGGTTCACGGCGCGAAGGTGCCAATCCCATCTCGCGACGCGATCTCACTTTACTCGCACTGCTCGGCTTCCTCGGCTACTATCTGGCGAGTTTTCTCGACTTTTGGGGGTTGCAGTACATCACCGCGGCCCTCGAACGATTGATCCTTTTCACTTACCCAGCTTGGATCCTGCTCTTTGCCGCGATGTTTCTCGGGCAACCGCTGCGTCCGCGGCACATGCTTGCCTTGGCGTTGAGCGCCATGGGACTGGCAGTCTCCTTTGCAGCCGACGTCCAGTATTCGGCAAACCTCTGGAAAGGCAGCCTGCTGGTATTGGGCAGTTCGTTGGTGTATTCGATTTTCCTCATCGGCAGCGGTCGCATCGTGGGCCGTGTCGGATCGCTCCGCTTCAGCGCCCTCGCCGTGACATTCTCATCCGCTTTTGTTTTCGCGCATTTCCTGTTCACACACCCGCTGGCAGCCTTGCGTCAGCCCTCCCACATACTCTGGCTTTCGTTCTTTATAGGTCTGATTGCGACAGCAATGCCAATCTGGTGCACCCTGGAAGCGATCCGCCTTATCGGGCCGGGACGCGTGGGAATCATTGGGACAGTAGGTCCCGTAGCCACCATCTTTCTTGGGCATTGGACCGTCAATGAACCCATCACCGCCATGCAATTGATCGGAGCCGCGCTGGTCCTGGCCGGGGTGACGATCGTCTCAGGAGGCAGCCAAAAGCAGAAAGCTTAAGGCTGGAATTTATATCCAACCCCATGCACTGTGAGAAAATGCCTGGGATTCGCTGCGTCCGGTTCCAGTTTCGCCCGCAAACTCGCAATGTGGTTATCCACCGTCCGCGTGCTCGGATACGCATCGTACCCCCAAACTTCGTTGAGCAACTCATCCCGGCCGATGACCACTCCAGGTCGAGAAGCCAAGAACCGAACAATTCCAAACTCTTTTCGCGTTAACTCCACAGACTGGCCGTCCTTTGAAGCCTCATATTTCTGAAAATCCAGCGCCGCCCCACTGAATTGCAAGTGATCGAACGCCGGAGCCACAGCCATCACCACGGGGTGAGCACGCCGCAACAGCGCTCGCACCCGCGCCATTAACTCGCGGATCGAGAACGGCTTGGTGACATAGTCGTCCGCGCCCAGATCCAAACCTAACACCCGATCGGTCTCTTCGCTCCGCGCGGTCAGAATCAGGATCGGTGTATTCACGCCCGACATCCGCAGCTTGCGGCACACCTCGTATCCGCTCATTCGCGGCAACATCAGATCGAGAATCATCAGATCCGGCTTTGTTTCGATTGCCAGCCTATACCCCGACTCTCCATCCGACGCCGTCAATACTTCGAAGCCCTCAAGGCGCAAGTTGTCCTGCAATCCTCGCAGAATCGCGGGTTCGTCTTCCACCACCAGAATCTTTGACACAACCGGTTGCATCCTCAGCCAGCTTAGCAACAGCAACAGTACAATAGAAGGAATGTCCCTTGAAGAACTCGAACGAGTGTACATTCCGCTCCGGCAGCAAGCAGACGCTGTGCGGAGCTATCTTTGACACCTCCAAGAAGAAAGCAGAATTAGCCAAGATCGAAGAGATCATTTCCGACCCCGCCTTCTGGAACGACCAGGAACGCTCTCAGAAACTCATGCAGGATCGCAAACGGCTCGAAGAGTCCGTTTCGAGCGAAGCTCGCGTGGCAAGCATGACGGAAGACCTCGACACCATGTTCGAACTTGCCCGCGAGGGTGAGACCGTCCTGCCGGATATCGAGCGCGATCTGAAGTCGTTTGAAAGGCATGTGGGCAAGCTCGAAACGGGCATGCTGCTCTCGGGAGAGCACGATTCCAAAGGCGCTATCCTGACCATACATCCAGGTGCCGGTGGAACCGAAAGTCAGGACTGGGCCGAGATGCTCATGCGCATGTATCTGCGTTGGAGCGAGCGCTCGGGCTGCAAGGCCGAGATTACCGATCAAACCGCCGGCGATGGCGCGGGCATCAAGTCCGCGACCCTCGAAATCGAGGGCGACAACGCCTTCGGAATGTTGTCTTCGGAAATCGGCGTGCACCGGCTCGTGCGTATCTCCCCGTTCGATTCCGCGGCACGACGACACACGTCGTTCGCATCGGTGTTCGTGATCCCGATGATCGACGACGATGTCAAGATCGAGCTCAAGCCCGAAGACATTCGGGTGGACGTTTTCCGCGCGTCCGGTGCGGGCGGACAGCACGTCAACCGCACGGAATCGGCGGTGCGCATGACGCACATCCCAACCAACCTGGTGGTACAGTGCCAAAACGAGCGTTCTCAGCATAAAAATCGCGCTAGTGCGATGAAACAAATGCGCGCCAAATTGTTCGAGTACGAAATGAACAAGCGGCGCGAACTGGATCGCAAACTTGAGGACACCAAACTCGAAATCAACTTTGGATCGCAGATTCGATCCTATGTCCTGGCCCCCTATCGCATGATCAAAGACCATCGCACCAAGCTTTCCATTGGCGATGTCGATCGAGTTCTTGACGGCGACATGGAAGCCATTCAGCACTCTTGGCTCGTCTGGCGCAAAACCGGCAAGACAGTCGGCGATGGCAAGGAGGACCTGCCCGAGTGAGTTTCACCCTGCAAGACGCCGCCCTGCTTTTGCAACAGGGCGGCGTTGTCGCATTCCCCACCGAGACAGTCTACGGACTCGGCGCCAACGCTCTCAACGCTCAAGCCGTTCGGCGTGTCTATGAACTCAAAGGGCGCCCGGCAACGAGTCCGCTGATCGTGCATGTGAGCAGCATCGAGATGGCGCGTGAGCTCTCTTCCGCGTGGCCTGCGAAGGCCGAGGAACTGGCTTTGCAGCATTGGCCCGGACCTCTGACTCTCGTTGTTCCCAAAGCCCCACGCATCCCCGACGAAGTGACAGCCGGACTCTCAACTGTAGGCTTGCGGATGCCTCGTCATCCCACTGCGCTCGACCTGATCCGAACCGCGGGACTGCCTCTCGCAGCGCCGAGCGCCAACAAATTCACTGAGCTTTCGCCGACCACTGCGGCGCATGTCCGCGCGGCCTTCGGTGATGCTGTACCCGTGCTCGATGGCGGCCCGTGCGCCGTCGGACTCGAATCCACCGTGGTCGCCGTCGACGCCGATGGATCCGTGCGACTGCTGCGTCCCGGAATGCTGACGCTCGATGAAGCCGTCACGGGCGCAGCCAAGGAACACGAATCACCAGGGATGCACCATAAGCATTACAGTCCGCGAACCGCTCGGGTAATGCTCGTGGCAAGCCTCCAGGATGCGCCGCCAGAGGCAGTGTTGCTGAAGCTTCCTGAAGATCCCGAAGCCTATGCGGCGCAGCTCTACAGCAAGCTGCACGATCTGGATGCACAAGGCGTGAAGCTCATTGCGATCGAGATTCCGCACGATCCTGATTCGCGTTGGGACGCCGTGCGAGACCGCCTGCGCCGCGCAGCAAGCCTCCAGCTCTAGCCAACTGCCCAGCCCCATCGCACAATCACAAGAAGCTCCCCAAGAACGAATAGCGCCCCAAAAATCGTCTTGTTGTGACGCGCAAGCCACAAGGGCAGATAGATGTCGAAGTTATCGCGACGGTCATCGGTGTAGCGGGCGGCCCAGTCCGTCATCGGACATCGAAAGCGGTTCAATCCGAGCACAACGCACTCAACGAGAACCAGGCCCGACAAGATTGCCGCCCATCGAAACTTCCCATACATCGCGGCAAATGGAATGGCCACGATGCAGCCGGCAAAGAATAGCCAAACCAGCGTATGCAGAGCCTTGATGGCAATCAACATCTATCGCCGCCGCTGTTGTGGAACCTTGACCAACGCCCATCCAACCGCGGCGAATCCAAGCAACGAGGTCCATCCGCCAAGCGATTCGAACCACGCGTAAGGGGCGCGTTCCGGCAACTGTAGCGCCGCAACGGCCAGCAAAATCCCCACAATAGCCTCGCCTGCGATCAAGCCCGAGGCCACCAGCGTCCCCTTCTCTTCCACCTTCAGATCCCCTTGCGACAAGCGATCTGAAAGCCATTTGCAGACCCCCCCAGCAAAAATGGCCGCGGATGTTTCAAACGGAAGATACATGCCGACGGCAATCAGCATCGGCGCGCGCGCTCCGCACAACAGCAGCGCGATGCCGAAGGCGATGCCCGACAACAGCAAGCCCCAAGCCATCTGTCCGCCCACGATACCCTTTGCCAACTGCGCCATCAGCGCGGCCTGCGGTGCCGGAAGCGTGCGTCCACCGATGCCTCCATTGGCTGCTTCCGCCTCATGCAATGCGATGATCGGGCCCATCAGAAAGAATGCCAGCAGCACTACCGCGATGATCTCCACCACCTGCATCTTCCAAGGTGTGCCTCCGAGCAAGTGCCCGGCCTTGAGGTCTTGGATCAGCGATCCCGACACCGAACCCGCAACGCAAACCACGGCGGCAACACCCAACACCGCGGCCACGCCGGGTGCGCCTTTCACGCCAAACGCCACCAGCAGTAGCGCCGACAACAAGAGCGCGGTCAACGTGAGTCCGCTGAGCGGCTGGTTCGAACTGCCGACCAATCCCACGAGGTATCCACCGATTGCAGACAGGAGAAATCCCAGCACAGCCATGATCAACGCCGCGCCGATCGCGATCGACCAACTATCGGTGAACGCCTGATAGATGAATGCCGTCGGAATCAACAACGCGAAGATCGACGCGAAGACCCAGCGCGTCGGGATATCGCCAGTGTCTTCGGCAACGCCGCGTAACTGAAACGCGCCGCGAAGAGATTCCATCAACGATGACCGCATGGTCCACATCGTGTTCGCGGAACTCACCAACATCGTTCCAATCGCAATCGGGCGCACGACACTCTTCCACAACACCGCCGCTACGGCCGCTGGTTCCGGAGATCCGCCAATGCGCGTCGCCAGATCCGGATCGAACAATTGCAGCGCGGGAATCAGCATCCACCAAGCGATCAGACCTCCCGCAAAATTGATCGCCGCCAGTTCAGGACCAATGATGTAGCCTACGCCAATCAACGCAGGCGATAGTGCAGGCGATGACCAGGCCAAACCGCCTGTACGCGGCGTCGTCCCCAAGCCCGGAATTAGCGAAGAAGGAAAGGCCGCGAAACCCTCAATGTACTCTTTGAACACCTGCAAACCCACACGCGAAGACTTCAACAACTGAATCAGCCCGCCAAACGCCATGGCACCGAAGATCGTTCGCGGCGCATCGGAAGAACCTTCGCTTGCGCGCACAATTTCGACGCTCGCCACCGCCTCTGGAAATGGCAGATCGGAATCGACACACAATGGCTTGCGCAACAGGATGATGAAGAAGACGCCGATGAGTCCGCCGACGAGCAAGATCATGGATGCCTGCCAGTAATGGTCGCGCAGATCGGTCCACAAGCGCCGCCCATCGAGATCCACCAACAAAAACGCGGGGATGGTGAAGATGGCACCGGCTACGAGCGCTTCGCCAACCGACGCTGCCGTCCGCGTGATGTTCTGTTCGAGGATGCCGCCCTTAAATCGTGGCAGCCGGAACAGCGCCATCGCGATCACAGCCGCGGGAATCGTAGCGGCGACCGTTTGTCCCGCCCGCATCCCGAGATAGGCGTTGGCCGCGCCGAATACCAGCGCGAGAAACAACCCAAGGGCGACTGACTTGATGGTGAGTTCCGGAGGACGTGGAGACATAGAAAAAGGGCGGGACCGAAGCCCCGCCCTCTTACTCTAAACCAGTTTCTTACTTCTCGATCTTCTCGAGCAGTGAAGTTGACTCGAAATCGCCCTGCGGCGTCTCGATCTTCGCGACGGCGGTAATCGATTTGCCGTCGGTAGCCAACTTCATGGTGTTGACGATCTTGATTTCCATGCCCTGAAAATCGAGCTTCGTGTTCACCACAAGGGCTTCGCCTTCCCACTTGGCGATCACCTTCGCTGGCGCGCCACGCAAGTCGTTCACGGCCTCGACACCATCGGTTGTGTATTTCATGACGATGCTCATCTTCTGGCCGTCGGCGGATTCCTGATCGGATGTGGAAACCAACTTCGGGTCAGAATGATCGATCTTCATCACCTGGGAGACGGGCGGAGGCATCGGCCCGAAGGTGCTCTTTTCGATATTCAGCTTCCACTCGCCGCTGAAATTGGGTTTGTCCGCCGCAACCAGAGTGCCGGCCGCGAACAGAAGTGCTGTGGCAAAGATTCTACGGTTCATCGGAATCGCCTTTCTGAATGACTATTGCTTTTCCATGACGATCTTCAGTTCGAAGTCGCCTTGCGGTGTTCCCAGCGCCGTGACGATGTGCAATTCTTTGCCGTCGGCGGCGAGCGTCCAGTTCTCGATGCTGGAGATTTCCATGCCCTGGGCTTCGAACTTCGACTTCACCACCAGCTTGGCGCCGTCCCACTTGCCGATCGCCTTGATCTCCATGTTGCGGCGCTTCACCATGAACTCCGTTCCATCCGTCTTATAGGTGGCTTCGGAGGTCTGCTCGCCGTTGTCGGTCGTTTGCGTGGCCTTGAACTTCAGTTCCGGATCGGTGTGTGTGATGGTCCGCGATGCGGCGCTGGGGGCGGGCATCGGACCGAAGTCGCTCTTGGTGGCGTTCATCTTCCACGAACCGGAAAAGTTCGGTTTATCTTGAGCGGAAGCAACATTCGCAAACAGAGCGAGTGCGGAGATCGCTAGCAGAGATCTACGAAGAAACATATGACTCCTGGCAGCGCGCGTTGTTGAGCGCGCCTCGATAGTTGGGGATTCTGACGGACATCCTGAGTATAGCCGAAACGTTCGCAAAACACCGTAAATTTACTTTAAGCATTCCCTTGGAACCGGTCCGCCGCCGGATGCGTATCCCTATGCATGGTTCTTGCGGCAATCCTGCTTGCCCTGTCTGCCGACGCGGCGCCCGATGTCAACGATCTGGTTCGCAAAGCGATCGATCGCGAAGTTCGCCATCAACGGCAACTGGCGAATTACACTTGGCAGGAACGTACCGTTTCCAACGAGACCGACGGCAAGAAAAAGCAACAGGCCCGCTTGTGGGATGTCTTCAATGTCGACGGCACGTCCTATCGAAAGCTCCTCGAAAAAGACGGCAAGTCGCTGTCGGCAACGGAAGCGCGCAAAGAACAACAGAAGATGGACAAGGAAATCGCGCGCCGCAAAAACGAATCAGAGTCCCAGCGGCGCAAGCGTGTGGAATCGGAACGCAAAGAGCTTGAAGAAGGTATCAAGTTTCGAGAAGAGGTGATGAAGGCATTCGCATTCCGCATCGAAGGCGAAGAGAAAGTGAATGGCTATACGGCTTGGCGCGTTGCCGGGGATCCGCGGCCGGGCTTTCAGGCGAAATCTCGCGAAGGCAAAATACTCAACAAAATCAAGGGGCGCATCTGGATCGAGAAACAGTCCAACGAATGGCTCAAGTTCGATGTGGTTACCCTCGACAAGATCACCTTCGGGGGTTTCATCGCCGCCGTGCAACCCGGTGCCACAATGACGGCGCAGCAGATGCGCGTCAACGACGATTTGTGGCATCCCGAGTGGTTCCGCTTGAAACTCAACGCCCGCGCGCTGTGGAAGAAGATGAATGCTGAGGTTGAGCAGACTTACCGCAACTTTCGCAAGTTCCAGACGGAGTCCCGGATTCTCGATGTATCCGAGGTCGACAAGCCGCGTTAGCATGTTCGTAAATGGACCCCGTCCTCGCCTACACGCAATCCCACCAATCTGAGATCGTCGATTTGATCCGCGAACTCGTCGAATGCGAGTCGCCCAGCGACGATCCCGCCGCGGTCAATGGCTTCGTCGAACTCTTCGCCGCGAAAGTCGCCGACATCGCCACTGTGAAGACGCTGCCCGGCGACAGGAAATTCGGCAAGCACATGCGGGTCGAGTTCAAACTGCCGGGACGCAAGAAAGATGGCCAAATCCTCGGCCTCGGACATTCCGACACCGTCTATCCGATGGGTACGCTGAAATCCACGCCGTTTCGTGCCGACGACAAAGCCCTTTGGGGACCCGGCGTCATCGACATGAAAGGCGGCCTCGCCTTCTTCGTCTTCGCGATGCGTGCCTTGCGTGAACTCGACCTGCCCGTCTCGCGCAAGGTGGTGCTGCAGATCAATTCCGATGAAGAAGTGGGCAGTGAATCCTCGCGCCCATTGACAGAGGACATCGCCCGCAAGAGCATCGCCGTGCTGGTGCTCGAACCTGGAACCGGTGCCGAAGGAAAGCTCAAGACCGCGCGCAAGGGCGTTGGCGACTACACGGTGCTCGTGCGAGGAAAGGCCGCGCACGCGGGCGTGGATTTCACCTCCGGCGCGTCCGCCATCGCCGAACTCGCCCATCAAATCGGTGTCATCACCACCTTCACCGATCTTGCGAAAGGGACCACAGTCAATCCCGGCGTAATCAGTGGAGGCACCCGCACCAACGTGATCGCCGATCTCGCCACCGTCGAAATGGACATCCGTATCGCCAAGCTAAGCGAGGCTCCCAAGCTCGACCGCAAGTTCAAATCACTCAAGCCTGTCGACAAACGTTGCTCCATCGAAATCACTGGGGGACTCAACCGTCCCCCGATGGAACGGAGCAAAGGTGTCGCGGCGCTGTTTGAAAAGGCCCGCGTGCTCGGTCGAGATCTCGGCGTCAACGTTGAGGAATCGGCCACAGGCGGAGGATCGGACGGCAACTTCACCGCTGCCATCGGCATCCCGACTTTGGATGGTGTCGGCGCTGTGGGACTCGGCGCGCACACGCCGCACGAGCATCTCTTTGTGGATCGCATCGCCGATCGCACGGCGCTGCTTGCGAAGTTGGTTGCTGCCATATGAGTTGTCGAATCCCGGAAAGCAACGCCTACCTGAGCCATCTCGCGCCGACGCCGCTGATCCCGGTAAAAGTCAACGAAGGACCCGCGATCTGGTGCAAGCTCGAGTTCCTCAACCCCAGCGGATCCACCAAAGATCGCATCGCGCGGTTCATCCTTGCGAAGGCATGGCGCGAGGGTGTGTTGTCCACCGAGCACACCGTCATCGAAGCATCGAGTGGATCAACCAGCATCGCAATGGCGCTGGTCTGCGCGCAGTTGGGCGTCCGCTTCACTGCCGTGATGCCAGAGGGCGTGAGCAACGAACGTGTGTTGATGATCCGCGCCTACGGTGGCGAGATCCGGCTCACGCCGAAGGAACTTGGCATTCACGGCGCGATCGCCGAAACCGAGCGAATCGCCAGAGAAATCCCCGCTTTTCTGCCCCGACAGTTCGCGAACATGGACAATGCCACCTCGCACCGGGTCACCACCGCGCGTGAGATTCTCGATCAGATTCCAGGAGGAATTGTGGATGCGGTGGCCAGCGGCGTCGGCACTGGCGGAACTCTCGTCGGCTTGCACCAAGGCTTTCAGGATGCCGGTTGCAGTGTGCGACCGTTTCATGCAAAGCCCGTGATGTTGAGCGGATCCGCGGCTCCTGAGATCGAATGCTGCAGCTTTAGCGGACGCATCCCAGGTGTAGTGGAATGCGTGTCCACGATCTTTCGCGCAGAGGAAATGCCGGGACTCGAAGTCATCGAGATCCGCGACGAGGAGGCTCTCAAGACCACGCGAGCTTTGATCAAACTTGGCTTCCCAGTGGGGCCGAGTTCGGGCTTGAACTATCTGGCAGCGCAGCACGCCGCCTCGCTCATTGGCGGCCAGAATCCGCAAGTCGTCACCGTTTTCGCGGATCGCATGGAGCGATACTTCACCACGGAATTATTCAAGTCTTGAGCCTGTTGGCGCCTCTGCGCTATCTCGCCGCGCGCCTGCGTCATCGGGACGACGCGTCGATAGCCTCTTACCTGCGTGTGGGACTCGGCATCGAGATCCGGGCCCGCAAACTCGCCGTACACTGGCGTCCGCATCAGGATCGTTCGCGTGCGGCGCAGGCACGCTGGCCCGCGGGTGGTGAGCGGATTGCCGTGCTTGGTGCGGGTCGTCTGCTGGACTTCGAACATAGCCTTGAGCAGCGCTTCGATCACTTGCGATTTGTGGACGCGGACCCGCTGTGTGCGCCGTTTTGGAAGCGCAAACATCCCCGGCATGAGCCCGTGATCGCGGATGTCTCGGGGTGCCTCGCCGCATGGACCACCGCCCTTCCGCGGGCTGCATCCTGGGCGGAAACACTTGCCGCCATCGGTAGCCAACGGGCGCCTACCGTTGTCGCACCGTGGCTGCGGGACTGCGATGCGATCCTGTCATTGAACTTGTTGAGCCAGATCCCGATTGCTTGGCAGGAACGGGTGGAGGCTCATCTGCGGAAACAATTTGGATCTGAGATTGTGCAATCCAAGGAAGAGGAATGGCTGGCCGCCGTGGAACCAGGCGCGCGCAGCCTCGTCGAATCTCACCTCTCGATGCTCAATCAATCCGGTGCGCGCGACGTTTTGTTGATCACCGATCTCGCCTACATCGAATATGCGGGGAAGCACAAATATTCGCGCCACCGTTTGGATCCGCCTCCCAACGTGACTGGCGCCGAGCGTGAGGATGCGCTCTACGGCGTCGAGCATCCTGCGCTATCGAACTATCAACGAACTGCAGCGGACGAGTGGCTTTGGCATGTCTCGCCACAAGGCTTGGAATCAAGCCACAAAGGATCGATCCATGTCGTCGGATCTTTCGCCTTCCAGTTTTCCGATAAATGATGCGCGCGTTAGCGCTTTTTCAACTCCGTCTCCAGCGCCTCAATTTCACGTCTCATCTTCTGCAGGCGATCCAGAATCATTTGCGTCTTTGCGTCCACTTGAGGCACAGCCACTGGCGCCGGAACAGAACCCGGCTCAGCAGCGACAACAGGAACCGTTACCTTCATCGCCCCACCCGACAGCGACGCCAGTGCCTGCTCGTACGTATCCTCGTACACAAGCTGATTTCCCATAGCCACCACAACTTTCTTCAACTGCGGCATCCGCGCGTTCGAAGCCTGCAAATACAGGGGCTTCACGTACAGCAGCGTCCCATCCACCGGCAGGATCAGTGTCTGCCCTCGCAACACTTGCGACCCCTGCTGGTTCCACAACGTCAAATCTTTCGAAATCGTCTGATCCTGATCGATGCGCGCTTCCAACTGCATCGGACCCAACAAGATCTCCTGCTTCGGCATCTGCAAAAACACGATCTCGCCGTAGTGCGCCGGATCGCAGCGCGCCGCCATGTAGCCCGCCAGATTATCCTTGCCCCGAGGCGAAAATGGCAGCACCAGCAGGAACTCCGACTCCTTCTCTTCAGGTAGCGTCGCCATCACAAACGTCGGTGCCATCACCTGGGCCGCTGCACCGTTGCGAGCCACAAATCGCGCCTGATCCCACAAATCCGCTTTGTTGTAAAAGGCCTCGGGATCGCGCATATGATACGTGCGATAGATTTCCGCTTGTGCCTGGAACATTCGCTCGCCGTAACGCAGATGTTCGCGCAGTTCGACAGGCATGGTCGAACCTTCCTGAAACAACTTCGGAAACAGGTTCTGATAGCTCCGCACCACTGGATCCGTGGGATCCACAACGTAAATGCGAGTCTCGCCGTCGTAAGCATCCACGGTCGCCTTCACCGAGTTGCGCATGTAATTGAACGTCGAAAACCGTCCTGCCTGCAAACGCTGCGAATAGGGATGCGCGTCCGAAGTCATGTATCCATCGACGATCCACACCATGCGGCCCGCCGCGGTGATCACAAGATACGGGTCCTGATCCCATTCAACGAAGCTCGCGAGGGTTGACAGCCGGTCATTCACGTTGCGATGGATCAGCATGCGGCTATCGCCCGTCAAATAGCCCGTGAACAGAATGTTTCGATCGCCGTAGTTCAAAGCCGCCAACGCGCGCATCCACAGCGACGTGATCGGTATACCGCGGTTGCCCTGATAGTGCGTATACACGTTATCGGCGCCCGATGGATAGTCGAACTCCTGCTGCGCGGTCTTCACAAACACAGGCTCGTGAGTGATCTCGCCATAGTAAATTTCGGGCCGCGTCAATTTCAACGAGGATGTCTTCACCTGCGGAGGCGCGTCCTGAATGTACAGAATCGGCAGTCCGTTGCTGGTGATGCGATTCGCATCCGCGGCCACCAGTCCGTAACCGTGCGTGTAGACGAAGTGTGGATTGATCCATTGCCGCTTGGCGTCGCCGATCTGGTCGATTTCCAACTCGCGCGGCGCGATCATCAACTGCCGCACTGCGCCGTCGATTTTGTAACGATCCACATCGACGTCTTTATACGAATAAGGCCGCAACGGCTGCACTTGGCTTACCGTGTCCTTAAACGCCTGCCAATCCCACAGACGTACGTTCCCAAGCAAAACCCGGTTCTTCGCGAAATCGATCTTCGCTTCCGACTTCGCGGCGAAGGCCGTCTCTTTCACGCCATGGTCGAGTCCGTAGGCCGAGAGCGTCGCAGCGATGTGCCGCTCAATGTATGGCTTTTCCAAGGAGATCTCATTGGGCTTCACATAGAACGTGGACACGAGCCCGGGGACGAGCACCTTCAACGCGATCGCCAACAAGGGCAAGGGAGCCGCGAAGAAATAGCGCCCCAATGCCACCAGCATGGCGCTGGTCACCGCAGCAACGATCAGGAACCATTGCAAAGGCAGTCGGATCTTCTCATCCACATAATCCGCACCGGTGAGAAAGCCATGCTCCGCGGTCAGGAGATCGTAACGGCCCAGATACAAACGCGCCGCGTAGGCGAGAATCGCGACTGCCAGCATCCAGCGAAGCGGCGTTGTGAATTCCACGCGCAGGGACTTCTCTCCCAGCGGGATCGACGAGACGAAGTTGATCAGGATCGACGCAATCAACAGAAAGATCAACGCCTGAATCATTTGCGTATAGAAAGGCAGATCGAACAGGTAGAACGAAAGCGGCTGCCCAAATAGAGGATCCCGCCACGGGCTCGCCGATGCCGTTGAATGTCCGCCAATGTATTGGACGATCGTCCAGGGCTGTATCAAAACCATACCCGTGATCAATGAGGCCACGGCGATCACGATGGTCGGCAGGGGATTCTTTTTTGCCCCTGGTTCGTCGAGATCGATGACTTCCGCCATCGCCCGCGCCCGCCTCCGTCCTAACCCAAAAGCCATGCGATAGGCGAGAAACGCCAACACGGCCACCGCCAGACGAGGCAGGTACTGATACGAGGCCATCGCATACCAGGTCTCGAGTTGCCCCATCTCCTTCCACCATTGATAGTCAATAAGAAACGAGGCGGAAGTCGAAGCAAAAATCAACGCGAGGAATCCAATCGCGATCAATACACCGATACGTGGCATCTGCCTTGAGTGTAGCGCCTGGCTCACCGTGCTATACAGGAATTTGTCTTCCGTGTACATTGTCAGCCTCGATGTCGGCACCTCGTCGGTGCGCGCCCTCCTTTTTGACGCCTCTGGCGTTGAGCAGGACTCTTTCACGCAGCAGATCAAGTACGAGCCGCTCAAGACCGCCGACGGCGGCGTCGAGGTGGACCCCGATCACTTGCTGGAGATGTGTGTCCAGTGCCTCGATCAACTGCATATGGCCCTGACATCGGCCAACATCATGCCGTCTGGCGTCGCGTTTTCAGCCTTCTGGCATTCGTTTCTCGGCGTCAACGAAGAGGGCCGCCCCTCAACTCAAATCATCCACCTCTTCGATACGCGCAGCGGTGCGCAAGTGGAATGGCTGCTCGAACGCATCGATGCTGTCGAAACCCATCGCCGCACAGGATGCATTCTGCACACCAGCTACTGGCCCGCAAAACTGCTGTGGCTGCGCGAAAACAATCCCGCCGGATACGAAGCCACGCGCTGGTGGATGTCGTTTGGCGAGTACTTACACCTGCGCTTTTTCGGACGCCCGCGCTCATCGATCTCAATGGTTTCCGGCTCCGGCATCTGGAACCAAGCCGCCAATCGATACGATGAAGGCATCCTCGAATACCTGCCCGTGGAGCCTTCGCAACTCATCGATATCGAAGAGCTCGACCAACCGAATACGCAACTGCTCGCTGAATTCAACACCCGCTGGCCGCGGCTCGACGGCATTCCGTGGTATCCGTCACTCGGCGATGGCGCCTGCAACAACGTCGGCTCCGGCTGTGTCACCAAAGACCGCTACGCACTCATGGTGGGCACCAGCGGCGCGATGCGCGTGATGCTCGAAGGGCAGTCGGTGCAGCCTCCCGCAGGGCTCTGGGCCTATCGCGTGGACGCCAACCGCCCTGTCTTCGGAGGTGCGATTTCGAACGGCGGTGAAGTCTTCGCCTGGATGCAGCGATCGCTCGATCTAGCCACCGGTGACGAACTCGAACAACAACTCGCCGCCATCGAACCCGGATCCCACGGACTCACGGTGCTGCCCTTCTTTGCCGGCGAACGCGCGCCCTATTGGCGCAGCGACCTGCGCGCCACCATCACTGGCATGAGCCTCGCCACGCGCCCCGTAGACATCCTGCGGGCATCTCTGGAATCGGTGGCTCTGCGATTTCGCCAGATCTATCGCATGATGTCCGCCAAAACCGGCGATCCGGCGGAAGTGATGGCATCCGGCGGTGCGCTGCTGCGTTCGCGCGAATGGACGCAAATGATGGCGGATGCATTGAACCGCCCCATCATCGCCTGCGCGGAACACGAAGCCTCGAGCCGCGGTGCCGCGCTCTGGGTGTTGGAAAAGATCGGCGCACTTCCGCATCTTTCCGCAGCGCCGGTGCGCACCAGCGGCGTCTTTTACCCGCGCCCGCAGTACGTCGAAATCTACGATGAGATGCTCGAACAGCAGAACCGCTTGTTCAACCGAATCCACAATTGAGATTTCTTTGAGAAATCCTTGAGGTTTTGCAACTCGGAATCCGGCACACTGGATTCATGAAACAGAACCTCTTGCTCGCAGCCACGATTGCCGCGGCAACCGTCTTTGCGCAAACCGAAAACCTCGCGCTTCCGAACATCGGTGGCACCGTCTTTTCCAGCGCAGGATCGAGCACGGACGCAATCAAACAAACGGTCGAGGATTTCCGCACCGCGATCGGCAATCCACTCAACGCCCCAGGGCCCAACGGCAACCCCGCGGGCCGCCGCGAAATCAATTGGGATGCCGTTCCCGATGCCTTGTCTTCGCCCAACGCACTGCCGGCTGATTTCTTCAACAAGAACTCCGTTCGCGGCGCGGTGTTCTCGGGTCCTGCCAAGGGCTGGATCGGATTCCAGGTCAGTGGCAACGAAGGCATCGGTCCTCTGCGCTTTGAAAACCTCGGTGCGGGATACTCGCAGTTGTTCCAGGTCTTTTCCGCGCAACGCCTGTTCACGAGCGTCGGCACGAATGACTATGATGTCGACTTCTTTGTCCCTGGAACCCAAGACCGAGGCTCCGTCTCCGGCTTCGGCGCAATCTTCGCCAACGTCGCCATCGCAACGACATCGTCCATCGAGCTCTTCAGCGCGGATGGAATCTCGCTCGGCAAATACTATGTGCGGGTCGCGCCGAAAGGCCTGTCGTTCCTTGGCGTGACGTTTCCCGGCAAGATCGTGGCGAAGGTTCGGGTAACACCGGGAACCGTTGCACCGGGTGAACCCGACGATCCGGCCAGTGGCAAGAACATCGTTGTCGTGGACGACTTCTTCTACGGTGAGCCGGTCAAACGTTCCTGACCGTTCACTTCTGGCGCTTCCACTCAAACGACCCCATCAACCTGCTGGACTTTCCAATCCCGCGATAATCTGCCCATCCCACGAGCGCATCGCCCGTGAAGTGCGCCCAGTAATTCTCTCCAGGACCCACGCCTCGATAGTCGGGAATCGAAAACGTCACGCCGACGTCCGTCATCCGGCACCCTGCAATCGGCGAACGCAGCCGACGATCGTCGTTCTGCGTCCAAATCGCCAACTGTCCGGAACACTGTCGACCTTCCGCCGAAAGCTTCAATTCCGCTTGCACCGGTAAGGCGAAGAACCGCAGCGATCCGCGCCAAACTCCACCAAGATCCTGAGCGGTGAATGGACGCTTCGCCGGGGGCAAAGAAGTCCTTACCGGATAGGTCGGCTTGGGACCCACCTGTGGCACCTGCGCCTCCGCCGCGATTTTCTGCAACTGCTCCGCACGCTCGGGAGCAACATTCACCAGATCCACCACACGCCCTGTATCGGGACGTTCGTTGGCTCCAATCGGATTCCCAGTCACGCGCGCCGCGAACCCCAACTGCTTCTTGCCGAGCAGCGTATCGAGCAACACGCACGCCGCGACGTAGGAGCCCACGGGGCTCGGATGCGTCCCGTCGGATGCATGCAAGATGACCGTGGGATCGGTCTCGCGAATCTTCTGCCAGGCAATGCCAACCGGTGCGACCATCACGCCCAATTCCTGCCCGATCGACGCGTAGGCGTGTGTCAAAAACGTTTGCTGCTCTGGAAACGCGCGTCTCGCCCACGTCATATACAACACCGTCTTCGCCTTTGCCTTGCGAATCTCCGTATCGAACTGCCGTACGTTGTCGAAGAAGAAATCGGGCTCGTTCACATGCTCTATGCCATCCAATCGCAGCCCGCCCAACAAGCTGTGCTCCTGCAGGACAACGTAATCCCACTTGCCCTCGCGGATCGCCGCCGGAGCCTCGCCAAGATCCCACAGTTGTTGCAGATTCGCTAAACCGCGCACCACCATTCGAGTCTCAATCCGTCCACCGGAAAGCGCCGCGATCATGCCCGGCAGGTTGTTGTAGTAGGTATAGCTGTTGCCGATGAACAAAACGCGGATCGGCTTTTCGTCTGTGGTTCGCTGGTTCGCGCCTTGCAGAATAACGGCGGCCGCGGCCAGCAGAGCGATCTTCGTCATAATTTCAAGAAGAAAGATGCGAAAGCGAGCAAGTGCTCGTCACCATGCGAAAAAAAGCCGTAAGCTTGTGCCCCGATCTCAATTCCCGAATGAACTTACCACGTTCCATCGGAGTCAAATCGAGAATGCCGCTGCCCGTCTTCTGCACGCAGGCCGCATCCACTGCCGCGAGCCCCTGTTGGATCGCCGGCAACAATCGCGCCAGAGGACCGTTCATCCGCCTTTCGAACGATTCGATGCAAGCCCCCGCCACCGTTGCGCCCGGCGTCGACACTGCCACCATGGATGACAGCAGGCACACCTGCTCAGGCGTCAAGCTCTGGCGGCCAACCGCCCATTCAGCAACGGACCCGGACGTCGAATTTCCGAACGCGACAGAATACGCCATGAGGAGCATCTTATCGCACTCGATTGCCGTTGACGAGCAATTCATGCTACTTTCATGAAACCTTCATTTTCGGGTCTTCCCTAGATCCGATCCCAGTCGATCTTTTCTTTCGATCCCGTAAATCCATGTGCCCTCGTCCGCGCACACCAAAGCTAGCACTTATGGAAACTTCGTTCGTAACAAGGAGCAGTTCGATGCAGTACTTCAGATACACTCTTTTCGCTCTCGTGCTCGTCACGAGTCTACTCGCCCAGACTTTCCGTGGATCCATCTCCGGTTCGGTTGTGGATGCGTCCAGCGCGGCTGTGCCCAATGCCTCGATTCAGGCGGTCAACAAGGCCACCGGGCTCGCGTTTAACACCGCCTCGTCGGAATCCGGAGACTTCCTGATTCCCAACCTTCCACTCGGCGAGTATGCCGTCACCGTCAAGAAGGACGGATTTCAATCCCAGAAAATCGACGGTGTGGAAGTCGCCGTTTCGCGAACCACCAACATCCAGGCAAAGCTCGGCATCGCGCAACAGGCCACCATGGTTGAGGTCAGCGCATCTGTCGCGACGCTCGAAACGACGTCTTCGACGCTCGCTTCGGTTGTCACCCCGCGTCAGGTGCAGGACATGCCAATGAATGGCCGCGACTTCCGCCAGATGCTCAAGCTCAACCCCGGCGTCTCGCCAGCTTCCAGTTCGGTCAACGGCATGCGCACTTCGGGCAACAACTACCAGATCGACGGTGCCGATAACAACGATGCTTTCCACAACACTTCCGCCGTGAATCAAGGCGGCGTTTCAGGCATCGCCGGAACTCTGCTTCCCGTGGAAGCGATCGATCAGTTCTCTGTTGTGACCAACGCTTCGGCGGACTTCGGCCGCAACGGTGGATCGAACGTCAACCTCGTCATCAAGTCCGGGACCAATGGTCTCCACGGCTCCGCCTACTACTTCAACCGCAACGAATACTTCTCGGCGTTCTCGCCTTTCCAGAATCCTTCCACCACCAAGAAGCGCGTCATGCGGAACGACCAATGGGGATTCTCACTAGGCGGCCCGGTGCTCAAGAACAAGCTGTTCTACTTCACCACGTTCGAAAGTCAGAAGGCCATTGCGAACCTTTCGCTGCGCACCACCCATCCTTCCACAGCTTGGGTGAATGACGCCAAGGCTGTTCTGCTCAGGTACAACGTCCCGGTGAGTTCGGTTGCCACCAACCTGCTGACCTTCTGGCCCTCGCGTTTCAACAACCTGCCTGCCACCGTGAACAACTTTGTGGCCGGCGATCAGAACGACTACGACAGCTACAACGGAATCGCCAAGATCGATTACGCGATCTCTTCGAAGCACACCATGTCGGCCCGCTACTTCGGTGGAACCGGCAAGCAGACCGCCGAAGCTGGCATCCCGTATCGTGAATTTTTCCAGGTTGCCCCGAGCCGCATGCACAACGTGGCCATCAACCTCAATTCGACCCTGTCGCCTCGCATTGTGAACCAACTGCTGCTGGGAACCAACTACTTTCTGCAGGTCTTCAACGACGCGGACACCAGCTTCAATCCGATCGCCGCCGGCCTCAACACCGGCGTACCGCAGGATGGCAATCTGGGTGGCTCGCCATCGCTTCGTATCAGCAATTTCGCGGGTGCCAGTTCTACTCAGCCCCTCGGACGCATCGATACCGCGGGACACATCACCGACAACATCAGCTACACGACCGGCCGTCACGCCTTTAAGTTCGGCGCCGAATTCCGCCGCGCCAACTTCGATATCTTTTACGACACCAACAAGCGCGGCACCTTCAACTGGGACGGCACTCGCGGACCCTGGGCCGCCGACGCCACGGTTTCCGCACCGCTTCGCTCGCTGGCCGATTTCATGGCCGGATACCTGACCAGCAACAACGGTGCGACACTCGTCCGCGGACAACTGCAGCGCGACTATCGCCAGAACACATTCGATTGGTGGGCACACGACAACTGGCAGGTTTCGAAGAAGCTCAACCTCAACTTCGGCGTGCGCTGGAGCTACGTCGGGCCGCTGTTCGATATCGATAGCTCGCTCACTTCGTTCCAGCCCGGCCCCGGTTTCGTCAACGTGGGCAAGGGCGGTCAGGATCTCTGGCCGAAGGACATGAACAACTTCGCCCCGCGTCTCGGCTTTGCTTACAATGTCGCGAGCAAGACCGTGATTCGCGGCAGCTACGGCTTCTTCTACGATGTGCCGCCACTCAACTTCATCGTTGCCAACACCGGCATGCCGAACGGCGGCTCCGCTGGCGTTCACGCAAATCCCGCTGGTAAAGATCCGGTGTTCACCATCACCTCGAATGGCGCGAACATTGTCGCTGGTCAGGCAGTCTTCCCTGCCAACGTCACCCCGACCAACGTCGGTGCCTTCGGTGTCAGCCCCGACTTCCGCACACCCTATGTGCAGAACTTCAACCTCAATATCCAACAACAGCTCAGCTCGAAGACAGTGCTGCAACTTGGCTACGTTGGATCCAAGGGCACCAAGCTTTCGCTCTTGCGCGCCATCAACCCGGTGATCAACGGACGTCGCCGTTACGCCACCGAATACCCCACGCTGGGCGGCATCAACATCCTCGAGACCATCGCCAATTCAAACTACAACTCGATGCAGGCGTCGTTGCGCACCACCCGTTGGAAGAACTTCACGCTGAATGCCAACTACACTTTCGCCAAGTCTCTCGACAACGCTTCGAACGTTCGCAACTCGCTGCCAGCCAATAGCGACAATCTCCGTCGCGAATACGGTCCGTCGAACTTCGACATCCAACAGGTGTTCACCGGCTTCATCATCTACGATGTGCCGTCGTTCACCAATCGCATGCCGCGCCTCACCAAGGGCTGGCAGTTGAACACCCTGATCACCGGCCACACCGGCGAACCGGTGGACCTGCTGAGCGGAACCAACCGCAGTGCAACGCTCAACAACCGCGATCGCGTGGATGTCGTCGGCGATTGGTCAAAGGGCATCGCTGCCCGCGCCACTCCATACTCCGCCGTACCCTGGTTCAACCCGAGTGCCTTCACCGCCGCTGCCGCCGGAACCTTCGGCAATATCGGTCGTGACATCGTCCGTGGACCCGGCTTCGGTGCGGTGGACTTTTCCATCTTCAAGGAAACGCCCATCACCGAACGCATCAAGACCCAGTTCCGCGTGGAAATCTTCAATCTCTTCAACCGGGCGAACTACGCGAATCCGGGCAACAACCTGAATTCGGCGTCGACGTTCGGTTTGATCACCGCAACTCGCAATGGCGCTTCTGCCCCCGGCATTGGCTTCGGCGAACCTCGCAACGCGCAGTTGGCGTTGAAGGTGATCTGGTAGTAGACTTTTAATTCCGGCGGAAACGTCGAAAGATGTCCTTTGGTAGAGGACGCTCCAATTAGGCCCGCGGTTCTTCGTGAAGCGCGGGCCTTTTTTCTTTAGCCGCGGACGCCGCGGGCCATCGCATTTGTAGAACTCTATCGATGCCGAAGCCTATAAGCCCAAAAGATCCTTCTTTTCCATGAAACCTTCAAGATAAAGAAACCATCATCCTCAGCAGGACACCATGTACGTTCCAATTCTCCTCACCGCCATGCTTGCGGTTCCACTCATCGCGCAAGATCGCAAGACCGTCTACGTCGACAGGATGGAAGGGCTCGAATCGCACGTCGAAAAAGCCCTCAAAGAAGCTGAGCTTCCTTTCGACTTCATCGAAGAACAGGCCAGTCCCGATCTCAAGGCCACCCTCTCCCGAATGCATCCCGAGTATGCCGAGATCCTCTACAAGCACAAGTACGGTCGCGACGAAACCCATCATCTCGAACTGGTCGACGTCGCCACCGGCAAGGCGATCGCCCGTCACACCTTCCGCCTGGGCTCCACCGACTCCGATCGTGCAAAGGGCGCGCGGGACTTCGCCGAGAAGGTGAAGAAAGCCTACAAGAGCAAGGCTCGCTGAAGCACTGGTAACATACCGATGTGCTTCTGCTTGCCGCCCTTGCCGCGCTCACCGCCGATGCGGATCCACCGTTCGTCACCCTGGACCTCGCCCGCGCGGAAACTCGAGCCGCCTTCGGATCCTCAATTGTGCTTCTCGCCACCGAAGCCTGGCACGATGCTTCGCAAGGCGCGGTGCGCAAGGCCATCGCCAGAATCAAGGTCGATGGACGCATTCTGGAACTCGAATGCGGCAACTACAATCTGCCCGTCAAGGCCGGCAAAGTACAGGTCGATTGTCCTGTGACATCCGCCTATCTTGCCAACTCTACAATAGACCATTGGGGACTGCAAAAAGAAGCTCGAATCCGCGTCTGGCCTGCGGATTCGAGCTTCATGACTCCGGATGAATTCAGCCACCCTCTGAAGCAGCGCTGGTTCCTCACCCACACACAAATGGCCAACGAACCAACCTACGTCGACCGTGGCGAGCAAGCCTCACGCAAGAAGATCTACTATCACGCAGGGCTCGACATGGGCGGACCGGAAACCTTCGCGGACGTCTTCGCCGCGACCGACGGCATCGTTGTGTCACTCGGCAAGCCCGTGCTCTCCGGTCAGGAAAAAGATACCCCGATTCAATCCCGCTATGACGTGATCTACTTGCTCGATTCGCGCGGCTGGTATTACCGTTACAGCCATCTCTACTCGTTCGAACCATCGCTGAAGCTCGGCGATCGCGTGAACAGAGGTCAAAAACTGGGAATCCTCGGCAAAGAAGGCGGCAGCGGCGGATGGTCGCACCTGCACTTCGAAGCCGTGAGTCGCCAACCCTCCGGCAAGTGGGGAACTCTCGAAGCCTTCGCCTTCCTGTGGGAAGCCTATCTAAGAGACTTCAAACCGCACGTCGTCGCCATCGCGCGTCCGCATCGTTATGCCAAAACCGGCGAGTCTGTCACGCTCGATGCCCGCAAAAGTTACGTCAGCAATGGTGCGCCGCGCTTTCAATGGAAACTCTCCGATGGACGAGTCGCCGCAACGACCACGGTCACAATGAAGTACCCAAAACCAGGAACCTACTCGGAAACACTCGAAGTACGCGATGCCGCCGGTCACGTCGCCTACGACTTCGCGACCGTCAATGTGTACAGCGACACGGAGGATCCCATCTCAATCAACGCCTCATTCACCCCCGGACTCAACCTGAAAACTGGCCTGCCCGTCACCTTCCTTGTTCGCACCTTCGGCAAGACGGACGGAGAAGAGACCTGGGACTTTGGCGATGGATCTCCGATGCGTTCCACGAAATCCGACGGCAATGCGGAAAAACTCGCCAAGAATGGCTACGCGCGCATCGAGCATACGTTCGCGAAACCGGGCGACTTCATCGTCACCGTTAGGAACGCTAGCGCCACCACGCGTCTTTGGGTTCCTGTGGGCCGTTGACGCAATCCGAATCGCAGCTTCTAGGTCAGATAGTCAAGACGCCATTCGGCAACCACATAATAGACGCCCGCTCTGCCGGGTTTCCCCATTGGCCACGCCCAAATACCGCTCAGATGGACGTAAGTACTGCCCGAACCCTTGATGAACAGGTCGATCCAGTTCACTCTCTGCGCCAGTTGGACAGAACCTTGATTCTCAGAAAAGGATGCCTGGCAGGCACGTCCATTCGATGCTCGTCGCGAAGTCCGTCCACCTTGCTGATATCGACCAGATCATTGAACGATTGGAAGGCCGGATTCAGATCGACCACCTGCAGGTTCTCCACCCGGTGCTGACGACATTGGGCTTTCACTCCTACAAAGGCTCTCGACTCACTTGCCATCCACCGAAAACGCCAGCAACACATTCCCCGCTTGCCCACCCACAAACGCATAGCCCGAGTTCACATACACAATCCCATCCACAATCGTCGCCCCAGGACCATCGATCGACCCGCCCCGCGCCGGAACCTTGTTCACCGTCGCGAACTCACGATACGTATCGAAGTCCCAGATCACCTTGCCATCCTTCGTTGAGTAGGCCCGGAAGTGCCCGTCGACGGATCCGGAAAATACAACCCCGGCCATAGCCGTCACCGCCGCCGACTGCGCGGGGCTACACGGCGAACGGTCACCGCACTCGCCCGGCTTCGCATACCAGATCTTCTCGCCATCTTTGAGGCTCAACGCAAACAATCCGCCACCCACCTTCGGATCCACCTTTACAGCCATACCCGCCTTCGCATCCGGTGCAAATGCGAACTGCGCATCCGAGATCGCCGCGTACAACTTCTGCCCATCCGCTGCAGGACCCCACTGAATCCCACCGACCCTACCTCCACGGCCCAGCTTCGTCTCCCAAATCGTCGCGCCCTTCTTCTCCGGATCCAGTGCATACACGTTGCCGTTCTTCTGCCCCGCGATCAACGCGCGCTTGCCGCCTGGCAACGTCACCAGAATCGGCGAGGCCGCAAAGTCCGCATCCGGCGCATTCGGATTCGGACAATTCATCTCCGGCACACCAATCGACGCCAGCCCAATGCCACAAGCTAGATTCCAGATGTCGCCCTTCGTCATCTGCCGCTGCCACACGATTGCGCCGGTCTTCAGATCCATCGCGATGATCGCGTCACTCAGGTCGCTCGCCGGTTCCGAATAGTTATCGCCCGTTGCCACATACACCAAGCCCGCTTTCGTATCGATCGTCGGAGACGCCCAAACCGCCGCCCCTGAAGGCCCATTCAACTGCGTACCTGCCGCGTTCTTCTTCGTCGGTTTTGCTTCGCCGATCGTGTACGTCTTCCAAATCTGCTTACCCGTCGCCGAATCCAAAGCCACAACGCTTCCGCGGAACGTGCAGCAGCCATAGCCCGGATTCGCGCCCGTGCCCTCTTCGAACGACGACACAGGAACATACAACCGCCCTTCGTGATACTTCAGCGCGCCTGTGATGCGGACCTCTGGATGCGAATCGACACTCACTTTCCACACCTGCTTGCCTGTCGCCGCATTCACTGCGTACACAAAGCCACGACCGTCGCCAAAGAACGCGAGTCCATCTTCGATCGTCACTGCGCCACGCACAAAACCATCGGTGCGGAAGTACCAATAGGTGCACCCGGATTTCGCATCGAGCGAATACACCTTGCGTCCGGCGCTGCCCACAAAGACTCGCCCGCCGACAACAGTTGCCTGACCGTAAGCCATGAGGTCACCCGGATAGCCAAACGCCCACTTCAGCTTCAGCTTCGGAACCTGTTCGGCACTCAACTTGGCCATGCTCGCTGGTTGAAAGCGTGTGTTGGAAGGCGTGAGTCCCCAACCGTTCCAGTGCGGATCCTTCCACGGATCCTCGGGAAACGTCCCCGGCGCACTTGCGCAATAAGATTCCTTCGCTGGCTCCTCGGGTGCGCTGCTTCCCAACGCCTTGCCGGCCAGGAACTCGGCCACGAGCATACGCTGCGGTACCGACAACAAGCCGGACTGCGCCATCATAATGCCTGTGTTCATCGAAGCGAGGATGCGGTCGGCGGACATCGTCGCCAAAACATCGCGCTTTGGGGCGCGCCCTCCAAAGCCCGTATCGTGGCATTGGGCGCAAAAGGCCCCGTAAAGGGCCTCGGCCGCACCGGCAGGTACTTGGCTGAGTTGCACCGTGGCGAACAACAGTGGCAGGATCATGAGCACAAATTATATCAGGAGATTCAAGCTCTCAACGGTCCGGCCGATATGATTCCTTCGGTATGCACTGCGGAACATCGAGGATTGGGAACCTTGTTCTGCTAGCGTTCTGCCATACGCTAGCGGCGCAATCCCTCTTGCCTAAAGTCCGCTCCATTCCACAGCTCAAAGCAACCGTCGTTACGGAGAATGAGAAAGAACCCGCACATGTTGAAGGGTGCGTCACGTGGGCGAATCCAACCGAGTATGGTTTCAACCTGCAATTGGGAGCGCACGGCGGCTTGATTGCGCTCGCTCCTCCGGTGCCCTATCGCGTGGGGCAATGTCTCGAAGTGGATGGAGTCATCCGTGATACCCACTATGCACCGGTCATCTTACCGACGCGGGTTCGCGTTTTGCCTGCTGGCCGGTTGCCGATCCCAACGCCGAAAGCCACAACCATCGCCTGGATCCTGGAAGGCAGCGAGGTCAGCAACCTCGTGCAAACCGTCGGGGTCATTCGCGAGGTTCGTTGGAACCCACAGGTGAAAGTTGCGGAACTCCTGCTGGCCGATGGAGCCGGTATCCTGCCCGTCCATCTGTGGGGGCTGGACCGGCTCCCGCGGCACTTGATCGACGCCCGTGTTCAGGTCACCGGAATTGCGTCGGGGCTTATGAACGATTATAAGCGCAAGACGATCGTCGGCCTTCGTCTGAAAGCTCGCTCAATGGCGGATCTGCGAGTGCTACAGGCAGCGCCAGCCGATCCGTTCAACGCGCCGGTTCATCCAACGGGCTCGCTATTCCGCTTCAAGAGTTTCGCTCAAGCGGGTCACCGGGTAAGATTCTCCGGCGTCGTGACCTCGTTCGATCCAGGCCGTCACGTGATCTTCAGTCAAGGCGATGTGAGCATGATGGCTGGCGTTGAGCCCGGCGATCCGCTCGTTCCCGGCGACCTTGTCGAAGTGGTGGGATTCCCTGTTCCCGGGCGCTTGTTGCCAACCGTCGAATTCGCAGTCTATCGCAAGGTCGGTGTCGGTCCTCCGCCTCCGCCGCTCAAACTCCCCGCCGGCGGCGGCAATGACAAGTACGCAGGACATCTCGTCACCGCTGAGGTCCGCTATATCGGATCCTACGGGCACATGAATCACCGGATGCTTCGCGTGCACTTTGGCGAAACGCCGCTCCTGGTGCAACTGCCCGATGCCAAAGGCACCAACCTGATGCCGGAATCCATCCTGCGCATCACCGGCGTCTATTGGGTGGAAGCCGGAACCACCAATGCCGCGCTGCAGCAGGTCTCCATCCTCGCGAGGGGTAACGACGATGTCCAGGTTGTCGAAGGTCCTCCGTTTTTCTCTGAATCCCGCCTCTGGTGGCTCGCCGGTTCCATCGCCGGACTAGGTTGGATCACGACCGCCTGGGTTTTCTTGCTCCGCCGCCGGGTCACGCAACAGACTGAGCAGATCCGTCTGCGCCTTGAGAGCGAAGCCTCGCTCGAAGCCCGGTATCGCGATCTCTTCGAAAACGCCAATGATGCGATCTATACCCACAACTACAAGTTCCATTTCACCTCCTGGAACCGCGCCGCCGAACGCATCACTGGCTATTCTCGCGAAGAGATTGTCGGGTGCCTCTGTTCCACGATTCTCGCGCCAGATCAGTTCGAGTTCGCCGCCGGCCTGCGCGACAAGATTCTCAGCGGAAAAGCGCTACCTCCCATCTATCAGATCGTGGTGTTGGCGACGGATGGCCGCCGAGTCCATCTAGAAGTCGCCTCCCGCCGCATCGATACTCCTGACGGCCCCCAAATCGAGTGCATCAGTCGAGACATCACCCGCCGCATCGAGTACGCCCGCGAACTCGAAGAAGCCAAAGAACGCGCCGAATCCGCCACCCGCGCCAAGACCGGATTCCTCTCCAACATGAGTCACGAGCTCCGAACGCCCATCAACGGTATTCTCGGAATGAATCAGTTGCTTCTCGAAAGCTCCCTCAATGACGACCAAAAGGAGTGGTGCGACGCCATCCATCTTTCCGGATCACTACTGGTCGCCATCGTCAACGACATTCTGGACATCACCAAGATCGAGGCCGGCCGCATGCTCATTGACCGGCATCCCTTCGACCTGCATGCGGTTCTTGGGCAGGTGCAGCGCCTGCTCTTGCCCAAAACGAACGATCGGGGTCTGGCCCTAGTCTTCAACTACTCCGCCCATTTGCCCCATCGCTTCTTCGGCGATGCTCTCCGCATTCGCCAGATTGCACTGAACTTCCTCAGCAATGCCGTCAAGTTCACTCCCTCAGGCACGGTCCGGCTCGATGTCAGCTTCACGCCCTCGGCCAATATCGCCAGCCTCGTTCGCATCAGCGTCTCGGATACGGGCATCGGGATCCAGGAATCCGCGCAAGCCAAACTCTTCCAGAAATTCGTGCAGGCCGACTCCTCCACCACCCGCCACTACGGCGGAACCGGACTCGGACTCGCTATTTCAAAGGATCTCGCCTTATTGATGAACGGCACAGTCGGCTGCGAGAGCAAGACCGGTGCGGGATCCACTTTCTGGCTCGAACTTCCACTCGATCTCGACCTCACTCCGGCTCTCACTTCCCCTCCCGCAGCCGTTTGCTGCGTCGGCCGAGGAAAACTACTGCTCGTCGAAGACAATCGCGTCAATCAAAAACTGATGATCCGCTTGCTCGAAAGCCGCAACTTCAAAGTGGTCGTCGCTGAGAACGGCGAAGAAGCCGTCACCCGCTATAAGGAACAAGCCTTCGAAGCCGTTCTGATGGATTGCCAGATGCCGATTCTCGACGGCTACCAAGCCACGGCCGCTATCCGCGCGCTCGAAGCTGGAACCCGCCACACACCCATCATCGCCCTTACCGCCAACGCCATGTCCGGCGATCGCGAACAATGCTTGGCCTCCGGCATGGATGACTACCTCGCCAAACCGATCCACCACCAAGAACTCGACTCCACCCTCGCCCGCTGGCTTGAACTCACGCCCTCGTAACTCCTCGGGCTTCCCGCTCGTCTCAAGTTATACTGGCAGCAAGTACGCCAGTCACCATCCCATGAGCGACCAAACCAACTCCCCACGCCGTAGCTTCCTGAAGACCGCCGCCGTACTCACTGCCGCCGCACCAGCGATCATCAAAGCCCAAACCGTCACCAACGCCATCAAAGTCGGCCTTGTCGGCTGCGGAGGCCGCGGAACCGGTGCCGCCGCACAGGCGCTCAACGCCGATGACTTCGCCGAACTCACGGCCATGGCCGACATCGACGCCGGGAACATCGAAAAGAGTCTCAAAAGCCTCACCCGCGGCAAACTCGCCGCCAAGGTCAAAGTCGACTCCTCGAAACAATATCTCGGACTCGACTCCTACCAAAAAGTCATCGATTCCAACGTCGATGTCGTCCTGCTCGCCACGCCCCCCGGCTTTCGTCCTCTCCATCTCAAGTACGCCGTCAATTCCAACAAGCACCTCTTCGTGGAAAAGCCCGTCGCCGTCGACGGACCCGGCATCCGCGACGTCCTCGCCACCGTTGAGGAATCGAAGCGCAAGAACCTCACCATGGTCGCCGGTTTCTGCTGGCGCTACAGCAACTTCATTCGCGAAACCTTCGATCAATACCAGAAGGGTGCCATCGGAGACATCGTTTCCTACTATGGCACCTACTACACCAGCCCTGTAAAACCGATGCCGCCCGCCTCGACACGCCCCGCCGGCATGAGCGATATCGAGTGGCAGATCCGTAACTGGTACAACTTCGGATGGCTCTGCGGAGATTCGCTCGTCGAACAGGCCGTGCACACCGTCGACAAGGTGGCCTGGGCTTTTGGCGACAAGGCTCCCGTCAGTTGCACCGCCGTCGGTGGACGCCAGATCCCTGCCGAAGATGGCAATATCTTCGATCACTTCGAAGTCAACTACCTCTATCCCAACAATGTCCGCGCCTTTGTCGGATGCCGTCAAATCGACGGCTGCTACAACGAAAACTCCGACTACATCGCCGGGACCAAGGGAAACATCACCATCGGCCGCGGACCCAACCCACGCATCACCGATCTCAAAGGCGACCCCATCTGGACCTTCTCCGGCCAGAAATACGACATGTATCAGTACGAGCACGATGTCATGTTCGGAGCCATCCGCCGCGGCAAGACCATCAACGACGGAACCCGCATGGCGACCTCCACCATGCTCGCCATCATGGGCCGTATGGCCGCCTACACCGGTCAACAGATCACCTGGGATCAGGCGATGAACTCCACCGAAGTCATCGGACCCGACAAGATCGACTGGGCCGGCAAGTTCACACCGCCTCCGCTCGCGCTGCCCGGCAAAACCAAGTTCGTCTAACCTCATGCGCCTTTCGTTCCTCATCGCTCTCGCCTGTGCGGATCTCCTATCCGCGCAGCGCGTGAGCTTCGAAAAGCAGGTGCAGCCACTGCTTGAAAAAAACTGCCTGCCCTGCCACGATTCGGAAAAGCCTGCCGGGAACCTCAGCATGGATAAGATCGAGGGCCTCCTCCGTGGCGGATCCAAAGGGCCGGCGCTCGTACCCGTTCAGCCCGAACAGAGCCTCATGCTAAAGCTCATCGATCTACCTGCGGGAACCGCACTCGCTATGCCGCCCACTGGCCAGTTGCCGCTTGCGGATCGCGACGTCATCCGCGAGTGGATCGCAACCGGTGCGGTATGGCCAAACACCATCGCCCTCGGATCCAGAGGTGCAGCCCCCAAAGACGAATTCGTCGTCGCCCGACAGATCCGCGAGCGCATCGGGAAATCCAAGCCGCAGGATCCCGCCAAACCCTATCGGGACACGATCGCGGACATCAAGTTCGACATGATGCCGATCCCCGCCGGCGAGTTCCTCATGGGCACGCCGCCTACCGAAAAGAATCGCCTTAACGATGAAGGTCCACAACGAAAAGTAAAGGTCGACGCCTTCTGGATGGGCAAGCACGAAGTGACCTGGGATGAGTACCGCCTGTTCATGCTCGCCCAGCAAGCGGACAAAGGCAAAGATACTGTGGTTGACGGAGTCAGTCGACCCACCCGACCCTATGTCGAAATGAGCTTCGGCATGGGCATCGACGGCTATCCAGCCATCAGCATGACCCATCACGCCGCCAACAAATACGCCCAATGGCTCAGCGCCAAGACCGGACGCTTCTATCGCCTGCCAACCGAAGCCGAATGGGAATACGCTTGCCGCGCCGGTTCTACTAGCGCCTACTCGTTCGGCGACTCGCCCATCGGTATCGCCGACTACGCCTGGTACGGAACCAACGCCAATGGGAAATACGAAAAGGTCGGAACCAAAAAGCCCAACGCCTGGGGCTTGCACGATATGCACGGCAACGTCTGGGAATGGGTGCTCGATCAACACGGACCCTACGAACCGGGTGCCGCGCTCAATAACCCCTGGGTAAAATCCACGACGCCTTATCCGCACGCCGCGCGCGGTGGATCCTGGAACGACGACCCCGATAAGCTCCGCTGCGGCGCGCGCCTCAGTTCAGACCCCTCGTGGAAAATGCAGGATCCGCAGTTGCCCAAGTCGATCTGGTATCTCACCGATGCGCAGTGGCTCGGCTTCCGCCTTGTGAGTCCTGTGAAGCCGCCAACCGCAGAAGAAATGCACAAATATTGGAACAACGGTGTGGAGCAGGATCAGTAGCCTCTGCCTTCTGGCCTCGTCGCTATCGGCCGAAGAACGCATCGAAGCCTTCCAGACTTGCATGGGAACGCAATTCCGCGTCACCGTACTCGCCCCATCCCACCGAATCCGCGAAGCCCAACAGGCCATCGCCAAAGCCTTTCAACGCGCCGCCGAACTCGATGCCAAACTTTCCGACTATCGCCCGGACAGCGAACTGAACCAACTCTGCCGCGTCCGGTCCATGCAAGTCTCAGACGATCTCCGCCGCGTCCTCGACTACTCGCTGCGAGTCGCAAAAGAAACCGCTGGAGCCTTCGACATCACGCTTGGGCCAATGATCCGCCGCTGGAGGGATGCTCGCAGAACGCGTGTTTTACCCATCACCGTCAAAAGCCCCAAAGGCGAAATCACACTCACAGGCAACAAAGCCACGCTCTCCCAACCGGACATGCAACTTGACTTGGGAGGCATCGCCAAAGGCTTCGCCGCCGAGCAAATGCTGGTGGTGCTGCGAACAGCCGGATTCCCGCGCGTGCTCGTCGCCGCAGGTGGAGACCTCGCCGTTGGCGAAGGCCAATGGCGTATTGAAATTGGCGCAACGGGAAGGACAGAGACTCTCGAAAACTGTTTTGTGTCGACGTCGGGAGACGAATCGCAATTCGTGGAAATCGGCGGTATCCGCTATTCGCACATTGTCGATCCGCGCACCGGCCTCGGACTCACCAACAGCAAACCAGTCACGATCGTTGCCACCCTAGGTATGGAGGCGGACGCACTCGCCACAGCCCTGCAAGTGCGCCCCGAACTCGCCAAGCGGATCCGCAAAAAACACCCCGGCATCCGCATCCTAAACTAAGTGCCGGCAGGCTTGTTGTGCACCGACTTGTCCCAGGCAGGTGCCAGTTCCACAGCACGCTCTTTCCCCTCCATATTGGGCAACGAGAAGTGCATCATGACGTACTTGATCTTATCGAAAGGATTGTAATCCTTCCGGATCGCAAACGGCTTGTTGAGTACTTTGGCCCCTCGCACCTGACTGGTCTCGACTTCCCGCCAGCCCTGATCGGCGGGCGCGCCCGCTCGGCCTGCTTGAAAGTACGCCCAGCATCTCCGCTTTTTCGCGGAAGTATAAATCGCGTAGGGCTCCACGGTAATGAAGTTGCCGTCCCGCAAGTCTAACTCGCAGTGCATCCCTTTCTTTGCTGCATCCATGAAAATCGATTCTTCTGACATGCGTGTCTCCTTCAGATTTCTAAGATACTACCAAGCCACTGCCTTGCCCACAGCCCGCCCATCCGATCCACCCTGCAGCCATCCGCCGCTCCGTAGAATCGCCTCCACCCGAGCCAACACCTGGGGACGCGAAACTTCAATTTTATGCCCTTTCGCAGCCAGCAGCGCCAACGTATCCGGAGATATCCCGCGCTCGAATTCCAGCCGATCCGGCATCCACTGATGATGAAACCGCGGAGCATCCACCGCATCCTGCACATTCATTCCAAAATCCACCACATTCAAAATCACCTGCAGAACCGCCGTGATGATCCGCGAACCGCCCGGCGCTCCCACAGCCATAAAGAACTCGCCGTCTTTGGTCAGGATCGTCGGCGTCATCGAAGACAGCGGACGCTTGCCCGGCTGAATCGCATTCGCTTCGCCTTGAATCAACCCAAACATGTTCGCAACCCCGGGCTTCGCCGCGAAATCGTCCATCTCGTTGTTCAACAGAAAACCCAACCCTGCAACCGTCACCCCATTCCCATAGCCACCGTTCAATGTATAGGTCAACGCCACGGCATTGCCTGCCGTATCCACTACGTTGAAATGCGTCGTCTCCGTACTCTCGCCCAGAATCGGACGCCCCGGTCGTACTCTCTCACTCGGCGTCGCCTTGTCGCGGTCAATCGTCTCACGAAGCCGCTTCACATAGGACGGCTGCAACAGTCCAAACACGGGGATTTTCACAAAATCCGGATCCCCAAGATACTCGCTGCGATCCGCATAATAGCGGCGCATCGTCTCCGCGACATAGTGGATCGAAGCCGCCGACTCAGGCCCAGTCTTCTCATAATCTGAACCTTCGAGCATGCCCAGCATCTGCAGAATCCCAATGCCGCCCGACGATGGCGGAGGCGCAGTGATCACACCATAGCCCTTGTATTTGCCCTCCAGCGGCTTCCGCTCGACAGCCTGATAACCCTTCAAATCGGCGGCCGTGATGTGCCCGCCGTTCTTCGCCATCTCCGCTGCCAAAATCTTCGCGGTCACGCCTTCGTAGAAATCTTTCGATCCCAGCGCAGAAATGCGCGCCAGCGTCTTGCCCAACTCCGGCTGCATCAGTTTGTCGTCAGGCTCGTAATAAGCGCCCCCCTTCAAGAAGATCCGCTTCGATTCCGCAAACTGCCCCAATAGCTTCGTTGAGCCTTCGCCTTTCAACGATTGCGACAGAGCATAGGACACAGGGAACCCTGCGGAAGCCAATCGCACTGCGGGTGCGAGCAGCTTCGCCCAAGGCAGCTTGCCGTATTTCCTGTGCGCCAGCTCGAGTCCGCGAACCGTGCCCGGAACCCCCGCCGCGCGCCATCCCACAAGGCTGTCGCGAGTGACCTTGCCCAGTTCGTCAAGGTACATATCGCGCGTCGCCGCCGCCGGTGCCTTCTCGCGAAAGTCAATGAAGGTGCTGCGCCCATCGGACTGCCGCACCAGCATAAATCCCCCGCCCCCTAAGTTGCCCGCATAGGGATGTGTCACCGCCAACGCAAAGCCCACGGCAATCGCCGCATCCACCGCGTTGCCACCCTGCTTGAGGATGTCGAGCCCGACATCGGTGGCGATCGGCTCCTGCGCCGTCACCATCGCGCGCCTTCCGCGCACAGGCTCGCGTGCCATCAGCGTCGCCGCCAGGAAAATCGCAAGAAAAAGCCGCATCCTAGAATTGTAGTTGCTCGTTGACCCAACTCGGCCGCATCCGCGAAACGCACAGAAATGCCCCTATTTTCCACATCTTTTCCAGAATAGACGTCTTTTGTGTGTTTGACATCACGAACGCGTTCGGCTATGATCGAGTTCATATGGCAGATATGGAACTTGGCCGCAGGGAGAGGGCCAAGATCGCAAACGAAGAGCGGATCCGCAAGGCGGCCGCAAGACTGTTTCGCAAACAAGGATTTGAGAAGACAACCATTCGTCAGATAGCAAAAGCAGCTGACTTGGGGCTTGGAACCGTCTACAATTACGTCGACGACAAGCACGGTCTGCTCGACATGATCTCGAAGGACGACATAGATAGAGTAACCCGGGAAGCGTTCGATACGCTCCCCGTGAAGGCCCCCGTGATGGAATCGATCCTTCACATCTTCCGCGCTCTCTATGCGCATTATCAACGCCAGCCCGATCTCGCGCTCATCATCGTGAAAGAACTCACCTTTTCGAAAGACGACAAGCGCAAACCCCGCGTCAGCCGTTACGAGGAATTCAACACCCGTATCGCCATCATCTTCGAACTCGCGCAGAAACGCGGCGAACTCGGTGAGCACTTCCATGCAAGCGAAGCCGCTTCGCTCCTCTACGGCAGCTATTTCTTTCAACTGATCGTCTGGCTCAGCGGAGGCATGACCTACGATCAGGCGGTCGAATCCTTCCGCCGCTCACTACACCTGCAGTTGCAAGGCCTCCGCCGCCATCGATAGACCCACATGAATATCCTGATCGCCGGAGCCACCGGATCGGTCGGCCGTGAACTGGTGGCTCTCGCCAAAGCAGCGGGACATCGAGTCTCCGCACTTGCACGGCATGCCGCAAAACTGCAGGATGTGGTCGATCGCGTGATTCCCTTCGATGCCACTGCAGGCATCCCCGAATTGTCGGGGCACGATGTCGTGATCTCCGCGCTCGGTGCGCCCATAGCCTTTGGACACAAAGACCGTCGCCCCTTTCGAACCGTGGATTTTGCGGGCAATCTCAATCTGCTCAAAGGTGCGAAGCGCGGCGGTGTGCAGCGCTTCATCTACGTTTCGGTGCACGTCGAAACCGGATACGCCACCACTTCGTATGTCCTCGCGCACGAAGAATTCGTCAACGCCCTGCAATCCGCCGACATCGGGAACACCATCGTCCGCCCCACCGGAATCTTCTCCGCGTTCGACGATCTCATCCCCATGGCCCGACGTGGCCTGATGATGGTGCTCGGCGACGGAACCGCACGTTCGAACCCGGTCCATCCAGCCGACGTCGCCCAAGCCTGTCTCGACTGCATTGTCACCGGTCCCGCCGAACTCAACATCGGCGGACCCGACATACTCACCCGTCGCCAAATCGCGGAACTCGCCTTCGAGGCGGTCGGCAAGCCACCTCGTATCGTCAAGGTTCCCGCCTCGGCGATGGACTTCGGTGCCTACGTCGTCAGAATCGCAAACCCCAGGCTCGGCGAAATGCTCGCCTTCGTCAGCCGCGTGGCAACCGTCGATTGCATCGCGCCCCGGCTTGGAAAACAAACGCTGGCGGATTATTTCAAAGCCTCTACAACGCCTCCAGAAATCTTGTCGTAATCAGCCTTCGTTCACAATGTTCCTCAATGAGCACAATCAGTGAGCGCCTCAGATCTTCAGCAGTCTTCTTCGTCCAACCCTCAGTGGGGATCTCCGCCACCGGCATCCGCATCATTGCCGCTGCGATTTCACGCGAAGCATTGCTGATCGGGACATCCGGCAAAAACCCCTGCAACCGCACAGACCATAGCGCAAAGTAAGTAAGCGACTTCCAAATCGATTCAGGCGGCGATCGCTCAAGATCCGTCATCACAGCCAACAACAGCCGAAAGTACTTCTCATTGACCTCGTCGGCAGGCAACAGCAACTCCGTCACTTCCGCGATAAAATCCAATGCCAGCGAGTGGTCGAAGCTCGCCGAAGAAAAATGCGAGCGAATCAACTCCGCCGAATCGATCCGCACCAGATCGCGATTTTCCCTCTGAAAATACGACAACCGAACATGAGACAGCCGTTCCAACCCGGCGCCGTATCCGGACTTCGGTTTGCGCGCACGGTTCGCCACCCCGCGCAGCTTGCCGCTCTCGCGAGTCAAAAAACTCACAATCAGATCGGACTCTTTGAGGGGATACGTGCGAAGAATCAGGCTTTCGCCCACATACTGGCCCACTGGTAGATCAGCATCAGACTAGCATCAATTCAGATAGAATCGAACCACCTCAACGCCACGCGAATCCATCCAAGGAACAGTGCTGGACGCTTCTGGATCATCCGTTCCTAAGGCCACAGTCTCCGCCACTGACCTGGACAGCAATCTGATCGCGCGCGAAGGAAGGTGTTTCCACCACGAGCGCGTCAGTGTTCGTGGTCGGTATCCCAAGGCGCTCTCTTAAGTCAGTCACAAGGCCATGAAGGCGAAGGCATTGCGCTAGTACAGCTAGTGCAAACCAAACGTCCCGATTCATGGGGCTCGCTTTACTAGGTTTCAACTGATCCAGGGATATCGCAAAGCCGGACGCCCAGCCGACTCGCGCACCGCAACCGCGCGGTTCAACCCATTGAAGCAGGAAGCGAATCGGTCACTCGTCCTCAAGTAGATCAGCGTTTCTTCAGCGTATCTAGCCGAGTCCGCAACTCAAGCAGCGTCCGCTGAAAGCCCGCACTCGCCGATATCATCTGCGCTGTCGGAGCCATATCCGCCTCATCCGCGATACTCATCACATTCAGAAAGTCCCCAGCCAGCGATGCAAGCGTCGGATTCGTCGAAGCCGCACCGCCTCTGCGGCGTCCGCCGCCCCCTTGACCCTCGATCGCCGAAAGAGCCTCAACATCATCGGGCCGCTCACGCTTCAACTGCTGAATCTCACGCTGCATCTCGCGAATCTTCACAATCGACAGATAACTCTGCAGCGCGAGATCATGCGTCTTCGCCAACGCCAACGCCGTTGTCTTCACTCGCGGATCCATCTTCACCACCAGCTTCTGCGATCCGACCAATGCTCCGTCCACAGTCAGCTTCACCGTATACTCACCCGCCCCCGCCAACGGACCCTGCGGACCCGGAGGCGTATCGCCATAGATCGCCGCAATCGGATACGACTGCGCGAAACCTTCCAGAGGGCCATATCGCAGATCCCAAACCCAGCGCTGCATTCCAGCGTCCACACGAAGCGAAGTAGCTTTCCTCACCCAATACGAAGGATGCGGCAAACTCTTTTCATCTGGCCGCGAATCCGGCTTGCCGCTCTCATAGCGGCGCGCCAAGCGACCTTGCCTGTCGACAATCTCAAGAACAACGCTGCGAGCCGCGGCAGGCAGCCAGTAGTTCACAATCGCCCCAGTCGGCGGATTCTGCCCCATCGGTTCTTCCGGCGGAATCGGCGTGTCGGTATTCAAAGAACGCCGCACACGCCACGCCTGCTGCGGTGCATACAACACCGGTGCGTTCATCTTCGAAGCATCGAGTTGACGCAGATGTGTCACATCGTCCAGGATCCAAAACGAACGCCCATGCGTGCCCACAACAACATCGTCCTCATGAATCACCAGATCGCGAATCGATGTCGCCGGCATGTTCATCCGCAGCGAATGCCAATGGTCGCCATCGTCGATCGAGAAATACACCGCGCGCTCCGTGCCCGCATACAGCAGGCCTTTGCGCTTCGGATCTTCACGCACCGTGTTCACCGTCTCGTGCGCAGGGATGCCATCCACAATCAGCTTCCACGTCTTGCCGCCATCGTGCGTTCGATAAACATACGGATGCAAATCGTCAAGCCGTAGCTTGTTGATCGCCGCATAGGCCGTGTTGTTGTCGAAGTGCGAGGCATCCATCATCGACACCTTGTTCCACGATTTCAATTCAGGCGGAGTGATGTTTTGCCACGTGGCACCGCCATCGCGCGTGATTTGGATCAACCCATCGTCAGTGCCGACCCAGATCGTGTTGAGATCCTGCTGTGAGGGCGCGATGGTGTAAATCACTCCGCGGCGCGCCATCGTCGCCATATCGGCAGTCTTGTAAACGCCAACGCTGTCGGGCACATCGTACTTCTCTCGCGTCAGATCAGGCGAGATCACAGACCAACTCTCGCCGCCATTCAACGTCTTGAACAGCACATTGCCCGCATAGTAAAGCGTCTTCTTGTCGACCGGCGAAAACAACACCGGCGCAGTGCGCACAAATCGATACTTCCCACTCCGCGCCACCTCAGGCCCGACGTTCTGCACCTGCCCGGTGCGTCGATCGAACCGCGTCACCTTGCCGCCAAAGATAATGTCCGGATTCAAAGGATCCGGCGCGACGTAGCCGTACTCTTCAACGCCCACCGTCTGCCAATCGCGCCACGTCACCGCACCATAGTCGCCACGGCTCGCCACCGCGGCGGATCCCGATTCCTGCTGGCCGCCATAAACCCAATACGGAAAGCGATTGTCCGTGCTCACGTGATAAAACTGCGCGGTCGCCTGGTTATACCAACTGCTCCACGTATCGCCGCCATTCACCGTGATCGTTGCGCCTTGGTCGGTCGCAAACAACATCACCTCCGGCTGATCGGGGTGGATCCAGATGCGATGGTAATCGTCGCCGCCCGGCGCGCCTTTGAAGGAGTCGAAGGTCTTGCCACCATCGCGCGAAATGTAAGCCGCCGTGTTCGCCGCAAAAACAATTTCGGGGTTCTTCGTGTGAACCCGAATCTCTGCGAAATCGCTGCCCCGGCCCCATGTGCGAGCCTCATTGCTGACACGACGCCAGTTCTCACCGCCATCGTCGCTGCGAAAAATGCCGCCATATTGTGGATCCGCATCCACCGTCGCGTAGAGGATATTGGGATTCGAAAGCGCGATCCCAATGCCAATGCGTCCAAGCCCTTGCGCGATCGTCGGCAAGCCTTGCGTCAGTTTGCGCCACGTCGTGCCGCCGTCAACCGACTTATACAATCCACTCTCAGGACCCTGCCACGCCCCGTTTTCCCAAGGCCCTTGGCGTCCCGCCCAAAGATCCGCATAGAGGATCCGCGGATTCGAGGGGTCGAATTCCACCTGCACCGCGCCTGTATTCTCATCCTTGTACAGAACCCGTTCCCAACTCTCGCCACCATTCAATGACCGATACACACCGCGCTCTGTGTTCGGTCCATAAGGATGCCCAAGAGCCGCGACATAGACGCGGTTGGCATCGTAAGGGTCAACGGTGATGCCGCCGATCTGTTGCGCGTCCTTCAATCCAACGTTGCGCCACGTCTTTCCACCGTCAGTGGATTTGTAGATGCCATCGCCAGTCGAAAGATCGGGACGCTGCAAGCCTTCGCCGCTGCCTACGTAGATCACGTTGGGATTCGAAGGAGCCACTGCGATGTCTCCGATCGACCCCGTCGGTTGGCTATCGAAGATCGGATGCCAAGTCCGCCCGTAATCGGTCGTCTTCCACACGCCGCCGTTGTTGACGCCGATGTAGAAGAGTCCTGGTTGAGACGGCACGCCGACCGCGCCCACCGTGCGCCCCGCGCGAAACGGACCGATGCAACGCCAGCGCAAGCTCTGCCAGGCCTGCGGCGTCACTTGTGCGAGAAGGGATGTGGCAAGGGAAAGAAGAAACAGCAACCGGATCATAATTGCTGTTCATGTTACCAGGATGACCCCGCTTTCGGAGTTCATGCGGACTCCTATACGGCGCGCTCGAAAAACAAAGTGGGTGGTATTCAGTACAGTCCCATCGACATCACCGGCACGGGGACAAGACTGCTGCAAGGCGCCGGCTTTCGATTCTACGGCACCACCTACAACTCGACGGTGGTGAGCACCAACGGCAATATCCAATTCGGTTCGAACTCGGTTGCCTATAACTACACGTCACTACCGGCCTCGGGTTTTGGCCCCACAATCTTCGCATACTGGCACGATCTACTCTTCGGCGGCGCACCACAGGGAGTCTAGAGAAACCGTCGTCAATGTACAACTGTTGTTGGAACATTCGACAGGCCGTATCCTGACGCAATACAACAATACTGGTTTCAATGATCTCTTTGGACCCTTTGATTTTTCAGGAACCATCGGCATCCAACAAGGCGGAGTTAATGGTTCCTCGCCGCAGTGGAATGGTGGCGGGAACAATGTGCCGTATTGCGGCACCATTCTGTTTACCCCTCCATCGGCGGTGCCCGAGCCAAGCACCTACGCGTTGATGAGGGCCAGTCTCGTTGTCCTGTCAGTGCCGGGTCGTAGCCGACGGCGAAAGCTCTAAGCCACCCAAGGGGCTTCGGGCAAAGCATACGGATCTGTGTGCCGAACGACCGCAGCCCCTTCCGGACAACTCGTGAAATACCCATGCTGTCTACGGAACGGATTCCGCTCCGCGCGCTTGGCAACATACATCTCCGACGAACTATAGGGATCCGCCGTGTAGTTGCGAATCGCATTCTGCTCGGCACGAAGGGCCTGCTCAATCGCATCCGGATTGTTCGGCCCGTCATAAGTAAAGCGGTCGCGGGGCCAACAGATGGCCTCGCGATGCAAGTGAAAGCGGTCCTCTTTGAATCCCCAACTCACCAGCGTCACGTGCTGCGGATACGCGCCCGTATACTCTCTAAATCGACAGATGCCGAACAGCAGATTCTCAAAGCTATCGCGTGCGAACTCTTCGGTGATCGCTCTCCGCGCGACTTCCGGGGCAGACCACCACTCACGCAACTCGGCAATCGCGAAGTACGATTGCGCCTCACTCCGCGGACCCGCCTCAACACGCGACTGTCCGCCGCTAAAGATCAACAACGCTTCCGGATCCGCGGCCGCCAACTCAACGCCGCGCTGTACATGCCGGATGTAATGCTTCGGCTCGCCTTTTTGAAAGTCGAGCAGCATCCACGAAGCGTCGGCTTCGATATCGTCGAAACACCGCAAAATCGCATGTCCCGCCACAATCACCGCGTGACGCATCAAGCCCGCTGCGCTCCAGGCTTGCCCGATTCCACCACAAACGTTGCGCGCGTCGTCACCGGTGCGCCTTCTATCGAGACCTTCTCCACAACGCGATATTCCGAAGTCCACTGCTTCGGCGTCAGCTTGCAACGCACGTAGCCGCGCTGCGCGTTGAAGAACTTCACCTGCGGATTCTCTGGAAGTGTCGCCTGTGTCCGCTCGGTAGTGTCTGAGCCATCGCCGCCGGATGAAATCGAAGTCCCAACGAATTCTGTGCCCACGATGGGCTTCGCAGTATTGCGCCAGTCTTCGCGAAGATCGGCAACCCAGTTCGTATGAATGTCTCCGGTGATCACAACCGGATTCGATGGCTTCTGTTCCGCGAAGTAGCGCATCATGCGCACCCGCGCCGCCTCATAGCCGGCCCACTGATCCATCGGGAACGATTCACCATCGCCCGCCTTGCGATCGACCTTGGTCATCATCACCTGGTTGGCGAGTACATTCCAGTTCGCCTTCGATGACTTCAGTACGCCCTTCAGCCACTCTTCCTGTTGCGGACCAAGCATTGTCGCTTTCGGATCGAACACCGCCTCGCACGGTGCTTTGTCGCCGTCATTGCAGGGCTGATCGGTACGATACTGCCGTGAGTCGAGCACCGCGAAATGCGCGAGCGATCCAAAGCGAAAATCCCGGTACAACTGCAGCTTCGAGCCCTGCGGCATCGATGTGCGCCGAAGCGGCATGAACTCGTAATACGCCTGATACGCATTGGCGCGGCGCTCGAGAAACGCCTGCCGCGTCTGCTTGTCCTCTGGGATGTCTCCCGCGTAGTTGTTGTCGACTTCGTGATCGTCCCACGTGACGATCCAAGGGAACAGTCGATGCACCTCACGCAAGTTCGCATCGCTGCGATAGAGTGCATAACGGTTGCGATAGTCGGTGAGAGAGTTGATCTCTTTGCCCGTATGTTTGCGGACGCGCCCATCCACGCCTTCGCGTTCGTAAATGTAGTCGCCGAGATGCACGACGAGATCCAGATCCTGCTTCGCCATATCTTTGTAGGCCGTGTAGTAACCGGTTTCCCAATGCTGGCAGGATGCGAAGGCAAAGTTCAGTTGTGCATTCTTGTCGTTGGCCGCTGGCGCGGTCTTGGTGCGTCCAACGGCGCTCACTTCCCTGCCCGCTCGAAAGCGATAGAAGTACCAGCGATTGGCATTGAGCCCCGTGACGTCGACGTGTACCGAATGGCCAAGTTCCGGAGTGGCGAAGGTCGAATCCTTGCGCACGATGCTCGTCATCTTCTCGTCCGTTGCTACTTCCCACTGCACTTGTACGCGATCTTTGGCCCATGAGTCAGTGGCCGCAGGCGTGAGCCGCGTCCAGATCACAACGGCACCCGGCAGCGGATCTCCCGACGAAACGCCCAGCGCGAACGGATCGTTCTTGAAGCCAGGCTGCGCGAAATACATGCCCCGCGCGCCCTCGGGCATAGTGAGTGGAAGCAGCGAAGCTCCGGCGACAAGGAATCTTCGGCGTGTCAGTACGTGCGACATAGTTCTCTCATTGTAGAAAAGCATTGTGAGAACATGAAGACAATGAGTGAAACTCTATCCGATATCGGCCTCGTTGGCCTTGCCGTGATGGGCCAGAATCTCGCCCTGAATATTGCCGATCATGGTTTTCGCATCTCGGTGTACAACCGAACCACAGAGACGATGGAGAAGTTCGTTGCATCGAACCCCAATACTCCAGGTGGACTGGTTGGCCAGAAGACCGTTGAAGAATTTGTGAAGTCGCTCAAGCGACCGCGCAAAATGATCATTCTGGTCAAGGCGGGTGGCCCGACGGATGCTGTGATCAACAGCCTGCTGCCCTTTCTCGAACAGGGCGACATTGTTATCGATGGCGGCAACGCTTTGTGGACGGACACCATTCGTCGTGAAAAAGAACTCGCTGCCAAAGGCTTCCGCTTTATCGGATCCGGCGTCTCGGGCGGAGAAGATGGCGCGCGTTTTGGCCCCTCGCTGATGCCCGGCGGAGACCCGGAAGCTTACAAGGAGATCGAATCGATTTGGACGGCGATCGCCGCCAAGGTCGACGCCGCGACCGGCAAGCCGTTGATGGGTGCAACGCCCGGCAAGCCTGTGATTGGTGGCGTTCCCTGCACCACCTACATTGGCCGCGACGGCGCGGGTCATTACGTCAAGATGGTTCACAACGGCATCGAGTACGGCGACATGCAGATGATCTGCGAAGCCTACGCTTTGATGACCGGCGTGCTCGGGATGTCTGCCGATGAGTGCGGCGATGTGTTCGCCGAGTGGAACCATGGTCCACTGGATTCGTTCCTCGTCGAAATCACTGCCGACATTCTGAAACAAAAGGATCCGACGACTGGCAAGCCATTTGTGGACATCGTGCTCGATGCCGCGGGTCAGAAGGGCACTGGCAAGTGGACCTCGGTCAACGCGCTCGACATGGGCGTTCCGGCTCCCACTGTTGCGGAAGCTGTGTTCGCACGCTGCCTCAGCGCGGTTAAGGAAGAGCGCGTCTATGCGTCCGGCCATCTGCCGGCTCCCGTCGCGCCGACCACTGCGCTGAATAAGAAAGAGTTCCTCGCGGCGATTCACGACGCGCTGTACTGCTCAAAGATCTGCGCTTATGCACAGGGCTTTCAGTTGATGCGCGAAGCGCAGAAGGAATACAAGTGGTCGCTCGACTTCGGATCGATCGCGCAGATCTTCCGCGGCGGCTGCATCATTCGCGCGCGCTTCCTGCAGAAAATCACAGAAGCCTACGAGCGCGATGGCGGACTCGTGAACCTGTTGCTCGATCCGTTCTTCTCGAGCGAAATCGAACGGACACAAGGCAACTGGCGCAGCGTCATCTCTACGGCCGTGCTGCATGGCGTTGCGGCCCCAACGTTCACTTCGGCCCTGTCCTATTACGACGGATATCGATCCGCGAGGCTGCCGGCAAACCTGTTGCAGGCGCAGCGCGACTACTTCGGCGCGCATACCTACGAACGGGTGGACGCGCCCCGCGGCAAGTTCTTCCACTTGGATTGGCCTGAACCAGGCCGTCCGCAATCGGAAGCCTAGTTCTGCGAAATTCAGTTTTGTAAGGATGCGGTGCGTGGGCTGCTCGCCTGCGCACTTGCTTCTTGCTTTGAGCCTCTTCCCTCCCAGTCACCGGTGAGCCGCTTGTCCGCTTCACCAAGCCTCAACACGCGGTGCTCTTCCTGACCAGCGCACAAGCTTGCGGCCCCGCACTGCCGCGATCTAGTTCCGCACGGTTGTCTCCCGCCGAACGGCCGCTTGCGCACCGTTCTTCAGCTTTTCCGCCACCGCGAGGAACTCCCTCTCTCCAGAGCTCAGATAGGCATCCGCCAACTGACGAGTCCGATTCCAGTTTCCCCTCAAATACTCCGCTTGCGCGGCCATGAGCAGAACCTTTGGAATCTCCTTACCTGCATTGCTCAGAGCCTCCACGGCTTCATCGATCAATAGCTTCTGACCCAGCAAACTCATGCCAAGCGCATGCAAAAGCCTTCCGTTCGAAGGCGCGTACTTCAAGCCGCGTCGCGCGATCTCTTCGCCGTGGGCATGGTTGCCGAGTTGCACTTCCATCGCAGCCCAATTCGCGGCTGCTCGAGTGTGGCGCTCGTCGATCTTCAATGCCTTGTCAAAGTGCTTCGCCGCGCCCTTCCAATCTTTCGTATTGGCGTACCACAAACCATAGTTGAACTCGCGCTCGGCCTTGCCGTCTGGATCCGCACGCAAGCTTTCCACCGACACCACAGCCGGGGGACCGGCGGCCTGACGAGCGATACCCGCTGAGACCCGGATCTCGACCGGAGCAAAGCTACCGCTCTGCATGCCGGATGTCCCCACGACAGTTCCGCGTTCATCGACTACGCGGATATTCACGTAGCCTTGCGGCAGATTGTGCAATTCGAAGCGACCATTCGAGCTCACGGAGATACGCTGATCGGGCATGCCGCCCGTTCCCGAACTGACCTCGATGGTGAACTGCGACGGGTCAACGCCCGCTCTGGTTTGAATCACGCCGCTACCGTTAAAACTGGTGAACTGCGCCAACGCGCAGACACACGTACACACTACGGACAGCACGCCATGGCGTGTGTTCATAAAATCCTCCTGAGAATATTGCTGGAAAACCGGGACTGGCTGAGCAGCCAGGATCAACAGAGGCCGACGGCTCGTCGATGACAGTTCATCGAAGCGTCGTCGTCACGGGCTTCCATTTAAATTGTGCTGGATCTTCTCTTCAAGGAGATGAATAACGAACGAAGAATGCCTTACGAGGGAAAAACGAGGTGGATCGGGCTGTGACCCATTTTCAGCTTATCGTCAATTCCGGCAAGAGTCCAATCGAAAGAATGAATGAGCCCAATATCAGGCGTGCCGCGATGCGACACAAGAGAGTGGTCCATGAGAGAATAGGATTTACTCCTCAGCTTCCTGTTCTTCTTCACCCATGGACTCGTTTCAACAGACACTTTTCAAGCTCAAGAACTACTGGGCCGAGCGCGGCGCCATCATTCAAGAACCATACGATGTCGAAGTCGGTGCCGGCACGATGTGTCCGGAAACGTTTCTGCGGGTGCTGGGGCCGAACCCGTATCGCGTCGCGTATGTGCAGCCGAGCCGGCGTCCGGCGGATGGGCGCTATGGCGAGAATCCGAACCGCTTGTACAAGCACCAGCAGTTGCAAGTCATCCTGAAACCGGCGCCTGAGGATGTTCTCGAACTTTACTTGGGCAGCCTCGAAGCGATCGGCATCGATCTCACCAAGCACGACATCAAGTTCGAAGAAGACAACTGGGAATCGCCGACGCTCGGAGCATGGGGCATCGGTTGGCAGGTGATGCTCGACGGCATGGAAGTCACGCAGTTCACCTACTTCCAGCAGTGCGGCGGCATCGATCTCGATCTGGTTCCGGCCGAGATCACTTATGGGCTCGAGCGGTTGGTCGCGTTCCTGCAAGGTGTCGAAAGCGTTTACGACATTGAATGGGCACCCGGTGTGAAATACAGCGCCGTGCGTTTTGCGGACGAACAGCAATTCAGTGTTTACAACTTTGAAATGGCCGATGTGGCCATGTTGTGGAAGCTCTTCGATCTGCACGAGGCCGAATGCCAGCGTCTGATCGAGGCGTACGAAGGGTATGAGGACAAGTCCCGCTTCCCGGTGTTGCCCACTTACGATCAAGTGCTGAAGTGTTCGAACATTTTCAACCTGCTGGACGCTCGCGGCGCGATCTCTGTGACCGAGCGCGTGGGTGTGATTGGACGCGTCCGCAAACTGGCGGTTGGCGTGGCGAACTTGTGGCAGGCGCAACAGACCTTGAAATTGGAGGTTGCGTAAATGAACTTCCTGCTTGAGATCGGTTGCGAAGAGATTCCCGATTGGATGATTCCTGCGGCGCTCGAGAGCTTGCGCGAGCAGACGCATAAGCTGATTGGCGAACAGAAGCTCGACGGTTCGATTGTGCTGCTCGATGCATCCCCGCGCCGCCTGGTGATGCGCGTGGACGGACTGATGGAACGTCAAGCCGATAGCGAAGAGTTGGTGATGGGTCCGCCGAAGTCCGCTGGTGCGGGAGCGGCGACGGGATTCGCCAAGAAGATGAGCATCACGGTTGATCAGTTGTCGACCGCGAGCACGCCGAAGGGCGAGTACTTCAGCTTCACCAAAAAGGTGGCTGGCCGCAATACGGAAGAGATTCTCGCCTCGAGATTGCCGGGCATCGTTCAGAAGATCTACTTTCCGAAGACGATGTTCTGGACGGGCAAGGGCGGTCCGCGATTTATTCGTCCGATCCGCTGGATTGTTGCGCTTTTCGGCGACAAGGTTGTGAACTTCGAACTCGCGGGAGTGAAGAGCGGCAACGTGTCGCAAGGCCATCGCCGTTTGGGATCCGCTTGCGTGCCCGTCACCATCGAGAACTACATCGAAGAGTTGCGCAAGAACGCGGTGATTGTGATTGCCGAAGAGCGGCGAGCGAAGATCCGCGCGGGTTTGGCGACTCTCGGCGTGAAAGTCAAAGAAGACGCGAAGCTGCTTGAGACGCTGACCTTCATTACGGAAATGCCGACGCCGATCGTTGGCTCGTTCGATCCGCAATATCTGGAACTGCCGTCTGAAGTGCTGGTGACGGTGATGCGGCATCACCAGAAGTATTTCTCGTGCGAGAGCGCAGATGGCATGCTCGCGCCGAACTTTGTGGCTGTCATGAATACGTCCGGCGATCCGGATGGATTGGTGCGACAGGGCAACGAGCGAGTGTTGCGCGCGCGGTTCAACGATGCGAAGTTTTTCTACGGTGTGGATCAGCAGCGCAAGCTTGCCTATCGTGTGGAAGACCTTGGCAAGGTGACGTTCCAAGCCAAGCTTGGCTCGTATCTTGAGAAGACGCATCGCGTCGTCGATCTCGTCAAGGAGCTCGGCGGCAACGCTGACGCGCAACGCGCGGCTCTGCTGTGCAAGTCGGACTTGACCACGGAGATGGTCAAAGAATTTACCGATCTGCAAGGCATAGTCGGCGGACTTTATGCCAAAGTGCAAGGCGAACCGGAAGCGGTTTCGCGCGCAGTTTACGAACACTACAAGCCGCTGAGCATGGAAGACACGGTCCCTTCGACACAAGAAGGTTTGATTGTTGCGTTGGCCGATAAGCTCGACACGTTGCGCGGTTGTTTTGCGATCGGGCTGATTCCAACCGGTTCGAAGGACCCCTTCGGACTTAGGCGTTCTGCACAGGGTGTCGTGAAGATACTCGTCGAGGGCAAGCAGAAGTATGAACTGAAGTGGCTCTGCGGCGAGGATCCCGTCCTGCATGAGTTCATGCTCGATCGTGTGCGCTATTACTTCCGCGATGTACGCGGTTTCAAGTACGACGAAGTGAACGCGGTGTTGGCGTCGAAGTTCAGCGATTTGGCGGATGCTGACGTGCGCCTTGTAGCGCTGCAGGCGGTGCGTCCGACCGAGAACTTCGAGCCGCTGGCGGCAAGCTTCAAACGTATTCAGAACATTCTCAAGCAGGCGGAGTTTACGCCTGTGGCAGCCGTCGATGTGGCGCTGCTCGAAGTGGGTCCGGAACAGGATCTGCACCAACAGTTTATTGAGGTCAGCGCTCGCGCGAAAGACCTCGATTATCTTCCCGCACTCGAAGCCGTCGCCACGTTGCGTCCGGCTGTCGACCGGTTTTTCGACAAGGTTCTGGTGAACGCTCCGGATGCGCTCGTGCGCCAGAACAGGTTGACGTTGTTGAATGATTTGCTCACCGGGTTTTCCACTCTGGCGGACTTCTCGGAGATCGTCGTATCCAGCTAAGTGAAAACCAGCCAGTAACTTTACACAGGAGAGTTGATGAAGAAGTACGTATACTCCTTCGGCGGCGGAACTGCCGACGGCAACATCAAGATGAAAGAGATCCTCGGCGGAAAAGGCGCAGGCCTCGCCGATATGTCGAGCGCCGGTTTGCCAGTGCCTCCGGGCTTCACGATCTCGACCGAAGTCTGCACGCTGTTCTTTGAGAACAACCGTCAGGTTCCGGCGGATGTCGCCAAACAGACTCGCGAAGGCATCGCGATTCTTGAGAAGCAGATGGGCCAGAAGCTCGGCGATCCGAAGAACCCGCTCTTGTTGAGCGTTCGCAGCGGTGCCAAGTTCTCGATGCCGGGCATGATGAACACCATCCTGAACCTTGGCATGAATGACGCGACGGCCGCCGGTTTGGCGGAGAAGTCGGGCAACGCCCGCTTCGCCTACGACTGCTATCGCCGTTTTATCCAGATGTTCGGTCAAGTTGCCTTGAACATCGAGATGGAACACTTCGATCATATCTACGACACCCGCAAGGCGAAGAAGAAGACGAAGAACGACACCGATCTCACGGCAGAGGACTTGCAGGCGATCATCGCCGACTACAAGAAGCTGGTACTCAAAGAAACGAAGAAGCCGTTTCCGCAAGATCCGATGGTGCAGCTCGAAATGTCGCGCGACGCGGTGTTTAGCAGCTGGTGGAATCCGAAGGCCGCCTACTATCGCAAGATGGAAAAGATTCCGGACGAAATCGGCACCGGTGCGACCGTTCAGGCGATGGTGTTCGGCAACATGAGCGATGCCTCGGGATCTGGCGTGGGCTTCACGCGCGACCCTGGCACGGGCGAGAAGGTTTTCTACGGTGAGTATCTGCTCAACGCACAGGGCGAGGACGTCGTTGCAGGTATCCGCACGCCGGAACCGATCTCGAAGTTGAAGACGATGATGCCGGAAGTTTACTCGCAGTTGGTGGAGATCACCAGCAACCTCGAAAAGCATTACCGCGACATGCAGGACTTCGAGTTCACGATCGAAGAAGGCAAGTTGTACATGCTGCAGACCCGCAACGGTAAGCGCACGGGCCCGGCGGCGGTTCGCCTCGCGGTGGAAATGGTCGAAGAAGGCCTCATCTCCAAAGAAGAAGCGGTGATGCGCGTGGCTCCTGCGCAGCTCGATCAGTTGCTGCACCCGGTGTTCGACGCGGCGTCGTTGAAGACCTTGACCCTCTTGGGGGCGGGTATCGAAGCTTCGCCGGGCGCGGCTGTGGGCCGTGCGGCGTTCAGTGCGGAAGACGCTGTGGCGATGAAGGCGAAGTCGAGTGCGCCGGTAGTGCTGGTCAGAAAAGAGACCACCCCTGACGACATCCACGGTATGGACGTTGCGAAGGGCATTCTCACGGCTGTCGGCGGCAAGAGTTCGCATGCCGCGGTTGTGGCACGCGGAATGGGACGCCCCTGCATTGTGGGTGCGAGCGTCATCAACATTGACGAGAAGGGTAAGAAGTTCACGGTCAACGTTGGCGGCAAAACCGTCACGGTGAAAGAGGGCGACTACATCTCGATTAACGGCACCGATGGCAAGATCTACCTCGGTGAAGCGAAGACGACGGATCCGGATCCGAACTCGGGCCACTTCGCGACGCTGCTGAAGTGGGCGGATGAGTTCCGCGGCCACTTCGGCGTTCGCGCCAACGCGGATATCCCGCGCGACGCGAAAGTTGCCCGCGCGTTCGGCGCGGAAGGTATTGGCTTGTGCCGAACCGAGCACATGTTCTTTGCCGAAGACCGCATCAAGATCGTGCAGGAGATGATTCTGGCGACCGATGAAAAGGGTCGTCGCAAGGCTCTCAAGGCATTGTTGCCGATGCAGCGCAAAGATTTCGCCGGGCTGTTCGAAGCGATGGAAGGCTTCCCCGTCGTGATCCGCACGCTGGATCCGCCGTTGCACGAGTTCCTGCCGAAGCGCGAGAACCTGATGGTGGATGTGGCGAAGTTGCCCTATGTCGACGCCAAAGAGAAGAAGCGCATGGCTGCTGAGTACGGCTTTGCGGTGAAGGACCTCAAAAAGGCCCTGCCGGCGTTGCTGCGTCGCGTGGAAGAGCTGCACGAGTTCAACCCGATGTTGGGACATCGCGGCTGCCGCCTGGGCATCACGTATCCCGAGATCACCGAGATGCAGGCGCAGGCGATCTTCGAAGCGGCCGTTCAGGTGACGAAGAAGGGCAAGAAGATTCTGCCCGAAATCATGATTCCGCTGATCGGTTCTGTGAAGGAACTCGAGCACCAGCGCAAGATCGTGGTGGATGTCGCGACCGCGGTGTTGGCCAAGGCCGGAATGCCGGACATGAAGTATATGGTCGGCACGATGATCGAGATTCCGCGCGCGGCGATGACTGCGGAGCTTGTGGCCAAAGAGGCTGAGTTCTTCAGCTTCGGGACGAATGACTTGACGCAGACGACGATGGGTCTGAGCCGCGATGACTATACGAAGTTCTCGAAGCACTATGAGGACATCAAGGTGTTCCAGGCGGATCCGTTCGCGGTGTTGGATCGCGAGGGCGTGGGCCGGGTGATCGAGTATGCCGTGAAGGCTGGCCGGTCGACGCGTCCGGATCTGGAGATTGGTATCTGCGGTGAGCACGGTGGCGAGCCGAGCTCGGTGGAGTTCTGCTACATGATCGGCATGGATTATGTTTCTTGTTCTCCTTATCGTGTGCCGATCGCGAGATTGGCTGCTGCACAGGCGGCGTTGTCGAAGGGCGACAAGTCCGAGGCGATGCGCACGGCTTAAGTTCGTGTTCTGAGAGCGCGCCCGGTGGTTCCTGAAAAGGGACTGCCGGGCGTTTTTGTTTTGTGTGATGGCCATCGGGCGTTGTCTCCTTTCTCAGGTTCGCTCGGCATTTTTTTGTTCTTCGAAGCTTGCTCGGATTGGCTTCGTTTTGCGAACTTTTTTTATCTTGCGGTCCCTTTCCAAGCACGAAGGCCACCGGGACCGAGTGGGTCCTGGTGGCCTTGGGGTTGAGTTTCGCCCTCTGCCTAATTATGACGTGCGAGCGCGCCTATACAAAATCGATCCTCGCAGGCTGCTGATAATCAAGGAGAAATAGTCCGAACCGGTTAAGCTACTGCGCTGAGTCCGCCCTTGTCGACCAAGGACAGAAGCTTGAGTGCGGCACCGGAGGGCTTCTTCTCGCCGCGTTCCCATTTGCTGACCAAGCTGGTGGTGACATTGAGGTAGTTGGCGAACACCGACTGACTGACGTGTTCCCTCTCTCGGATCGCCTTGATTTCATCCCGGTTTAAGAGGCGAACGGGAGTCAAACACGCTTCGTCGAATTCGCGCATGGTTTGGCGTGAGACTGCGCCGAGGCCGTGCAGAGCTTCCATCGCTTCATGGATGGACGCCATCGCCTCATTCCGATACTTCTTGCTATTGTTCATCCGATTTCGCTTACTTGAAGGCCCTTTCCTTAGCGATTCCAAAATTACCCCGGTTGCTCTTGGCGAAACCGTAGATGAAGAACGCCCGTTCCCCTTTGCGAAACAAGATAACCGCCAATATTGGCGTCAACCAAGCCGCTTTCAGCGCGATTCTCCGCTTCCAGTAGCGAGGCGTCGTCAATGCGTTCTTTGTTTGCGAATCTCTGAAACCAGCTTGACTTGAAAACTCGCACTCGACCTATTGTATAGCACTAGGTGCCACACTTGGAGGCGACGGCAGCCAGTTTAAGCCAACCTTAGTTGGGTTGTTTTTTCGAATTGACCGATTTGAACCTGTTTTAAGCCTACTTGCCGAAGCATTGTTCATTAGTTTCAACGGAGTCGCCGGGTAGAGTCGAGGAGCAGCGCGGGTGCCCAAGGGAACCGTTTCAGCTCCCCGCTCATCAAACCGGACGTGCCGATTTCCAGCATCCGGCTTTCCGACAGACTTCACACAGGGCACACACGGAATCAATCGCGTTCAAGACGGTACACATCGGATTGTGAGCCGCTATGTTGATGTGACGGCGGCGAAGATAGGTCCTGGCGACGGTGCCGTACCGGAAGTAGTTGTGCCAGCCTCGCATCTTCGCATTGAGGCGGTCACGCACTTCCGGCCACGGACTCATTTCGCTCGGACACAGTTGACCCTGTTTCCACCAATAACGTGGTCCAAAGGTGTACCCAAGAAAGTCAAAGTCCTCGTTCCGGGAATCGCGTATGCTCGTCTTTTGCTCGTTCAGAGTCAGGCCGATCCGGCTCATCACCCGCTGCGTCCAATCTCGCGCCTGCTTCGCAAGTCCCTGTTCGGGAAACCTGCGGGTCAAGATCACGAAATCGTCTGCATAGGCAACGATTTCCGCTTGCAGTTCCTCACTCGTAGACGCTGCCATCTCAAGCTCCGAATCCAGTTGTCCAGATACGTCTCAGCCGCGATGGCATTGGGTTGCGACCAAAGCCCCTCCAGGCTTTCCTTGAGCCAAAGGGCTTTCATGATCCGGCGGTTCAGCCGGAACAGTTGATTGAGATCTTTCTGGCTGTCCTCGCTCAGATTCTGCCAGCGGGTCAACAACCACCACCGTTTCCCTTTCACCAGCTTGCGTCGTCAACCGCCTTGGCGGTAAAACTCCGAACGTCTTACTTCGTCAATCGCCTTGTTGGCGTATCACATGGAATTTGTCGTAGACGATCGCGCATTGCGGTGCCCACTGCTGAATGCTGCTCGTAAAGGCCGGCCACATGTCCACGCAAGCAGCC
>Ga0163144_10000864_pt1 | contig 71939 bp, 57 predicted proteins | sample OliLak19BULKMAT1_FD_123175 | JGI IMG/M metagenome (GOLD analysis project Ga0163144, IMG submission 123175) | Freshwater microbial mat bacterial communities from Lake Vanda, McMurdo Dry Valleys, Antarctica - Oligotrophic Lake LV.19.BULKMAT1 | ecosystem: Environmental > Aquatic > Freshwater >... | reverse complement strand
CAGCGTGGCGCTCTTCGAGAAAGTCGCGCTCCCCCAACTACTTACGACGTTCGACCTCGCGCAACTCGACGGCGCCGACGCTATCCAATTGCCACTCTTCGACTTATGACCGGACACTACTGAACTCACACTTTCTACCAAATCCTGCAATTCCTTCGGTCTCGACATGGCCTTGTTCCTCTTCCTCAGGTCGTCACGGGGCAGCGCAAACCGTATCCATCCGTCATGGCCACAGGCGCAATGAATTGCCTGATCTTCACCAGCTGGCTCCTCAGCAGATCAAAGCGATCTAGGCGCCGTTGTAACCGTCCTACTGCGATCCCAGGGTGAACTTGCAGGCGCCGAGCGAAGCCGATCACCCTTTGCTCGCCATAAAGCGGGTGGACTCGAAGAATAAAGTCCTCCAGCTCCGCGCTTGGGACGGCAAATTCTAGTGCGGCCTCTGTGGCAATCCGCTCCTCATCTGTTTCGGCGATATGGACGGAACTCGTAGGATCAATATCAGAGTCTACAAAGTCCTGACCGTCGCCCCTCAGAATGTGCTCGATTTCGTGACGGAGCACATGCCAGAAGTTGTCGATCCGATCGTAGCGCAGGGAGAGTCCGATAGTCGGAGACTTGGCGTCTAGCCAAAGACAAACCCCGTCGATCTTTGAAGAGGGCGTGGGCTCGACGATGACCAAGCGCACCCCGGCGGCCGCCAGAAGCTTCGGTACGTGGCGTACCTCCTCGGGTTCCCCCATTAGCGCGTGCAGATGAGGGAGAGCCTCGCGCAACGCCTTCGCGGAGTATGAAGGAAGTCCCCGCATTGCTCTTCCGATCTGCTTTACCCGGAAGAGCCATGCGAGCTGGAGCGGGTTGAGCTGCTGACTGGGCTTCGCTTGTTTTGCCGCATGGGCTAGCCGTGGCTCTTCGTCGGGCGATGGAATGCCATAGAACTGGCACACGCGTGCCTCAAGAACCTCTACGGTCTCGGTTGGTTCCACCCACCCACGGCGTAGCAACTCTCTCACCGGGAATCGCTCCCTTAGCCGTGCCTCTCTGGCCACCCTTTCGGGGGCGGCGTCTTCGTGCGCGAGCTGGTATGCCGTGTCCAGGTTCATCCAGAACTGCGGACTAGTGCCGAAGGCGGCACCAATGACCTTGGCGGTTCCGGGGGAGATGCCGCGCTTTCCCGCGATAATCTCATTCACAACACGGGGCGAGCGTCCGATGATCTCCGCAAACTCTGTCTGGGTCCAGCCGCGAGCCTCCAGCTCATCCCGTAGGAACTCTCCGGGATGGAATACCTCTGCGGGCGCCAGGTCGGGCATGCCGGTCTCCTGTCCCTCAGTGATAGTCTGCAATTTCTATTACTCCTATTTGTTTTCTCGGGGCCACGCCACGGATCTCAACGATCAACCGCCATTGGTCGTTGATCCTCAACGAATGCTGGCCTTGGCGTTTCCCAGCCAGCTTCTCAAAACGGAGCCCTCTCAAGGCGTACAAGTCCCGCTCATCCATGGCAGCCCGAATAGCCTGCATCACCTTCCGGAAACCCTTTACGACGGGACCGCCCCACCCCCCGGTGAAGGCCCTGTCTCGCTCCAACCGGTCTAGGTCCGGGTCGTCGTGGTCAACCTCCATGGCTCAAGGTAACGCAGGGGCCAGAAGCACGCAATACCGCTATACCGGAAGGGTAAAAGAGGCTCCTTGACATGCCAGACCAATAGACTAGATTACCCCGCATGAACAAGCTGCCCACAGACCGCCAGGCCGCCATTCTCCGCGCCCTCTGCGAGGGAAACAGTATCCGGGCCATCTGCCGCCTGACCGGGGCCGCCAAGGCCACGGTGCGCAAGCTGCTGGTCGAGGTCGGGGAGTTTTGCTCCGGCTATCAGGACCTTGCCTTGCGGAATCTGGGGACCGAGCGAGTGGAGGCGGACGAGATTTGGGCGTTGGTGGGAGCGAAGCAGCGGCGGGCCGTGCGGGTGGGGGGCGGGGATATCTGGACCTTCACGGCTATTGATGCCGACACCAAGCTCATGATTACCTGGCTGGTCGGTCCCCGGTCGGTGGAGAACGCCTGCACCTTCATGCAGGACCTTCGGGGCCGGGTGACCCGCAAGATTCAGTTGACCACCGACGGCCACAACATGTACGAAACCGCCGTCCGGTCCGCGTTCAATTGGGATGAAGTCGATTGGGCCATGCTGGTGAAGTCCTACGGCCAGAGCGAAGGCCAGGACGCCTCCCGCCGTTACAGCCCGCCGGTCTGCACCGGGGCCATGAAGGTGCGGAAGATCGGACGCCCTGACCCGGAGCTTGTCTCCACGTCCTACGTCGAGCGGTCCAACCTGACGCTCCGGATGCAGCAGCGGCGGTTTACCCGCCTGACCAACGCCTTCTCCAAGAAGGCGGAGAACCATGCCCACGCGGTCAGCCTCTACTTCATGTACTACAACTTCTGCCGGGCGCATACGACCCTGACCAAGCAGCACCCGAACCACTACCCGACCACTCCGGCAATGGCGGCAGGGCTGACGGACCATGTATGGAAGGTCGAGGAAATTCTATCCGCGATGGACCCCAATCAGCCCGTTACTTCAAACTGACCCACTACCGGGCCGGCCGGGCCGACTTTCCGGCTGCCGCCCCACTCGCTATCTTCACGCCGCCAGTCCGCGCCCCCGTGCGCGAACACCTTTTGCCATGAGGGCCATCTCCGGTGAACACCCCCGCTCCTACCAACGGCAACCTCGAGCCGGTGGACTCCCTGTACAGCCGCGACGTCTTCTCCAAGGCCGTCATGCGGCAGCGGCTTCCCAAGGATGTGTTCAAGCGTCTCTCCCGCACCATCGAAGTGGGAGAGCCGCTGGATCACTCGGTCGCCGATATCGTGGCGTCGGCGATGAAGGACTGGGCCATTGAGAATGGCGCCACCCACTACACCCACTGGTTCCAGCCGCTGACCGGGCTGACCGCCGAAAAGCACGACAGCCTCATCGCTCCGGACGGGCAGGGCGGCGTGGTCTTCAATTTCTCCGGCGCCGACCTGGTCCAGGGCGAGCCGGACGCCTCGAGCTTCCCGTCGGGCGGGCTCCGGGCCACGTTCGAGGCCCGGGGGTACACGGCGTGGGACGCCACCAGCCCCGCGTTCCTGATGCGGACCCCCAATGCGGTCACGCTGGTGATCCCGACCGCCTTCGTCTCGTGGACCGGCGAGGCCCTGGACACCAAGATCCCGCTGCTGCGGTCCATGGAAGCCCTCTCCAAGCAGGCCGTTCGGATCCTGGCGCTGTTCGCGAGCGACAAGACCGCCACCCGGGTCTTCACCACCGTCGGCCCCGAGCAGGAGTACTTCCTGGTGGACCGGGAGCTGTACTTCAAGCGGCCCGACCTGGTCATCTGTGAACGCACACTGTTCGGCACCCGGCCGCCCAAGGGACAGCAGCTCGAAGATCATTATTTCGGGACCATCCCCCAGCGGGTGCTGGCGTGCATGGCCGACGTGGAGCGGGAGCTGTACCGCCTGGGGGTGCCGGTGAAGACCCGGCACAACGAGGTGGCGCCGGGACAGTATGAGATCGCGCCGCTGTTCGAGATGAGCCAGCTGGCCAGCGATCACCAGATGGTCACCATGGAAACCCTGAAGCGGGTGGCCCAGCGGCACGGGCTGATGGCCCTGCTGCACGAAAAGCCGTTTGCCGGGGTCAACGGCTCGGGCAAGCACAACAACTGGTCCATGGCCACGGATGCGGGACATAACCTGCTGGACCCGCAGGACGATACCCACGCCAACCTGCAGTTCCTGGTCTTCCTCTGCGCGGTCATCCGGGCGGTGGACATCCACGCCGACCTGCTGCGGACCTCGATCGCCTCACCGGCCAACGACCACCGGCTCGGCGCCAACGAGGCTCCCCCGGCCATCATCTCCGTGTTCCTGGGCGACATGCTCGAGGACATCCTGGCCCAGGTGGAGAAGGGCCAGTTGAAGCGCACGCTGAAGGGTGGCACCATCGACCTCGGCGCCCGGACCCTGCCGATGCTGCCGCGCCACTCCGGCGACCGCAACCGGACCAGCCCATTCGCGTTTACCGGGAACAAGTTCGAGTTCCGGGCGGTGGGGTCGAGCCAGACCATCGCGTGGCCCAACACGATCCTCAACACCATCGCCGCCGAGTCGCTGGACTACATGGCGACCGAGCTGGAGCGGGCTCTGGGCAGCAACCGGACACCGGCCCGGGTCCAGAGCGCGGCGATGGCGCTGCTCAAGAAGGTCGTCAAGCAGCACAAGCGGGTGATCTTCGACGGCGACAACTACTCGCAGGAATGGCACAAGGAAGCGGCCCGCCGCGGCCTGCCGCACCTCCGGGATTCGGTGGAGGCGCTGGCGACGCTCCGTTCCAAGACCAACGCCGACCTGTTCAAGAAGTACGGCGTGCTGAGCAGGTCCGAGCTGGACAGCCGGGCGCTGGTGGCCTACGAGAAGTACAACAAGCAGCTGACCATCGAGGCCGAGACGATGATCACCATGGGCCGGACACAGATTCTGCCGGCGGCCCTGCGGCACCAGGCGGTCATCGCCGAAGCCGTCAGCCGCACCGAGGCGTCCGGGGTCAAGTGCAACGATACCGTCGCGGCGCTGGGGGAGTTCGTCAACCTGGTGGCGCGCTTCCAGGAATCCCTGGTCGGCTTGGAAAAGGTGGCGGGGCACCACGACGATGACCTGGCCAAGCACGCGATGTGGATGCGGGACCGGGTGCGGCCCGCCATGGCCCAGGTGCGCACCTACGCGGACACGCTCGAGACCCACGTGGCCGCCGATCTCTGGCCGCTGCCGACGTACCGCGACCTGTTGTTCCTCAAATAGGGTCGGCGGCCCGCCCCGCGGCGGGATGGCACGAGGGCCAGCTTCTCTTCGGAGGAGCTGGCCCTTGCTCTTGCCAGATGGTCGGGGATTCGGCTGGCCCCGCGCGGTTGCTCGCGCGCGCCGTCGCTCAGGGTCCTGCGGGCCCGGGGCTCAGGGGCTCTCAGGCCAGGTGGACGCGACGCTCGCGGCGGCGGCGACCAGTTCCCGGGCGGCGCCGGCGAAGGGCACCAGTTCGGCCAATGCGCCCTTGGTGAGGCGGAGCCGGCCGGTCATGACGGCCACCAGCGGGGCGGTCCGGCCCTCGAGCACGGCGCGCCAGGCGTCCAGCGTCCCGCTGAGGATGTAGCGGGCCAGGTGCTCTTCCTCGTCGCCGGCGGCCCGGGCGGCCCGGCAGTCGCCGTGCCAGAGGTCGAGATAGACCCGGCGCTCCCCCGGTCCTGGCGCCTGCATGTTGAGCATGATGGCGCCCTCCCAGGTCGCGGCGGCGGCACGATAGGCGCTGCTCTGATTGAGGGCCTGGGCGCAGGCGCAGGCCCAGTCGTCGGAGAACACGGGCAGGGTCATCGGTCGCGGTGTGGGTGGTTGATCCGCGTGCTAGAGTGCCGGCCACTGCTGGGTGACGCAGTGGAACGAGCCGAGCCCCCAGACCAGGTCTGTGGATGGCAGCGGGACGACCTTCCGGGACGGGAAGCAGCGCTGCAGGGTCTGCCGGGCGATCTCATCGGTGGGCGGATGGTAGGCGGGCAGCAGCACCACGCCGTTGGCGATGTAGAAATTGGCGTAGCTGGTCGGCAGGCGCTGGTCGTCCTGGAACATGGTCGGCGGCATGGGCAGGGTGATCACCTTGAGCGGTTGTCCATCCTGATCCCGCATGGCGCGCAGGCGCTCGAGGTTGTCCCGCAACGGGGCGTAGTTGGGGTCCCGCGGATCGTCCTCGACCGCGGTGACCACGGTGCCGGGATCGGTGAACCGGGTGAGGTCGTCCACGTGGCCGTCGGTGTCGTCTCCCTCGATGCCGTCGCCCAGCCAGAGGATGTGGGTCACCCCGAGGTAGTCCCGAAGGTACTGCTCGATCCGGGCCTTGGAGAGGCCAGGGTTCCGGTTGGGATTGAGCAGGCAGCTCTCGGTGGTGAGCAGCGTGCCACGGCCGTTGACGTCGAGGCTGCCCCCCTCCATGACAATGCCGGGATCGAACACCCGGATGCCATACTGCTTGCCGACGCGGGTCGGGATCACGTCGTCCGCGTCGAATGGCGGGTATTTGCCGCCCCACGCGTTGTAGCCCCAATCGACGATGGCTTCTTCGCGTCTCCCCGAGGCGGTCTCCCGCTGCAGGAAGATGGGGCCGTGATCCCGGCACCAGGCGTCGTTGGTGGGGTTGTGGTGGAAGACGATGGCGCCCGGTCCGCTCCGACCGCCCGAGGGAATCCCGCCCGCGGTGAGCCGTTGCCGGACGCCCGACTCCATCTCGGCGTCCCGTACGTTGATGTGGACCTCTTCGTGCGCGGCCAGGTGGCGGACGATCTCTACGAACACCGCCGGTACCGGCGCAAACTTTCCGGGCCACGACGCCTCCTTGTGCGGCCACGACAGCCAGGTGCCGCGGTGCGGCGCCCACTCGGCGGGCATGCGGAAGCCCTGCGCCGCCGGCGTGTTCGGGGATGGTGGCATCACGTCAATCGATGAATCGGCGGGTGATGTCCCCGTAGCTGTCCACCCGCCGGTCCCGGAGGAAGGGCCAGTGGGTGCGGGCCACATCGGTGCGGCCGGTGTCGATAGGGACGATCAGGATCTCCTCGCCGTCCCCGGCCTTGGCCAGGATCTCTCCATTCGGAGCGCAGACAAAGCTGCCGCCCCAGAACTCGATCCCCTGGTTGGGCCCGGGCTCCACGCCGACGCGATTGACAGCGGCCACGAACACCCCGTTGGCGATGGCGTGGCTCCGCTGGATGGTCTCCCACGCAGCCTGCTGGCTGGCGCCGAACTCGGCCTTCTCGGGGATGAGCCACCCGATGGCGGTGGGGTAGAAGAGCACCTGCGCCCCGGTGAGGGCGGTGAGCCGGGCGGCCTCGGGGTACCACTGGTCCCAGCAGATGAGCACGCCGGCCTTGAGGTGCCGGGTGTTCCAGGAGACGTAGCCGAGGTCCCCGGGGGTGAAGTAGAACTTCTCGTAATAGTTGGGATCGTCGGGGATGTGCATCTTGCGGTACTTGCCCAGGTACGTCCCATCGGCGTCGAGGATCGCGGTGGTATTGTGGTACAACCCCTCCGCCCGCTTCTCGAACAAGGACGCGATGATCACCACCTTCAGCTCGCCCGCGAGCCGGGCCAGGCGCTCGGTGCTCGGGCCCGGAATCGGTTCCGCCAGTCCGAACCACTGGTGGTCCTCGGTCTGGCAGAAGTAGGGGCTCCGGAACAGCTCGGGCAGGCAGATGACCGTGGCCCCGCGCTTGGCGGCGTCGCGAACCCCTTGCTCCGCGCGGCGGAAGTTGTCCGCGGGATCGGCCGACATGCCCATCTGGACCAGGCCGAGCGTGGCCTGGGCGGGTGGAGTGGGTGTCATGGGGAGGAAATAATAGACGAGCCGGACGGTCGCCGCGAGTGAGGCGAGCACGTGTCCGGCCCGGATGCGGAGGGTGTCGTGCCCGCCAGGGTTCGGGCACGCCGCCTAGCGCGGCCAGCCCTCCTTTGGCGCCCGGGGTCCTATTGAATCAGGTTTACGTAGCCCGCCTCGTTGGGGACGACGACGGCGGTGCCCGCGAGGTTGGTGGCCGCCCGCCTGGGAGTGCCTCCCACCGTGTAGCTGTTGACCAGCGTACGCGTGCCACGGTCGTAGATTTCGATCCGGCCGTTGGACTGGCTCACCACGATGCGGTTGCCGGTCACCGCCAGCCCGAAGCCCGGCCCGCCGGTGTTGATGTCGGGAAGGCTGGCCCCCGTGGACAGGGTCCAGCCCTTGATGACGTTCGGGCCTTCGCTAGTGGCGTACAGCTGGAGCCCATCTGGACTGACCGCCACTCCCTGGGCAGTTCCCCCAAGGAAGAATCCCCGGGTAGCGTGCGTCACCCAGTTGTATTCGATCACCTGGCCTCCTCCAAAGTTGCTGGCATAGGCGATCGGGCTGGTCGGATGCACCGCCACGTGAATGGCATCGCTGGCAGGGAACGAATCGATCAACGCGCCGGTCGAGGCGTTCAGGATCCACACCCACGAGTTTGAGCCCGCGACCAGCACCGACCCGTCCGGGGTCACCGCCATTCCGTACACGATCCCGTTCGGCACCGGGAACGGCGTCAGCAGGGTGCCGGTGGTTGTGTTGACCCGCTCAATGTTGGAATTCCCGGCGTTACCCACGAAGAGGGTGCTGCCGTTGGGAGTCAGGGCCAGGCCGAGCGGCGTCTGACTGACGGTAGCGAAGGAGCCGAAGTGGAAGTCTGCAAGGGTGGCCTTGGCGACCGTGTTGCCACTCACGTTCCCGACATAGACGTCGCCACTTTCGCTGAGCGCCGCGCCGTAGTTGGTGCCTGGGAAGAACTCGGTTTGAGTCAACACGCCCTGCAGGCCGGTCCCGACAAACACCGCCACCTGGGTATTCACGGTATCGCTCTGGACGGTGATCGTGGTCGAACCGAGCGCGCCCGGGCTGGTCACCATGCCAGTGGTCGTCACCGTGACGATGCTGGGATTGGCGGAGGTGAAGCTGATGAGGGCACCCGTGATCGGGGCGTCCAGCGAGTCGCGCACCGAGACTACCAGTGCGGCAGACCCTCCGGGCGGGAGCAGCAGGCTCGCCGGAGTCACCTGCACCCGAGCGGTGGCGATCCGCACCGTCACCGGGACCTGGACACTGAAGGCATCCTTGGACACGGTGATCACGGTGGAACCGGTCGTGTCCTTGGCGGTCACCACGCCGGAAGTGGAGACATCGGCGACTCTGGCCTCACTCGATCCGAAGATGAGCCCGGACACCGGAACGGGATCGCCGAGGAAGTCCACGGCGGTCACCGTGAGCGCGCGCGAGGTGTTCCGGTGCAGCGACAGGCTGGCTTCTGCCACCATGAGTCCGACGACATGCTGGGTGACGATCAGCGTCACCTGCTGGCTGATCCCCTGGTGGTCGGCGGTGACGAAGATCGTTCCGGTCGGACCCACCGAGGTCACCAATCCGCCCTGGCCGATCGTCGCAACAGCGGGGTTGGAGACCGACCAGTCCACTCCCAGTCCGGGCAGCTCGGCCCCGGTGTTGTCGACCACCTTGGCGGTGAGGCGAAGCGTCTGTCCCTGGCCGACGGCGGGGTTGTTAGGAGTGATGACGACTCCGGCAGGCACCTTGGGGCCGGTGCCAGCTTCGTCACCGCCGCCGCAGGAGAGGCCCGCGATGGCCATGGCGATGGCGCAGAGTGCAACGGCTGGTGCACGCATGGTATTGTGAGCGGGGGTGGCTGTTAGGTTTCGCCAAGGTAACGCCGCTGCAGCGGGGGCACCAGTACGCGCCCTCGGGCAGGTCCACCCGGCACGCGAGCGGCCCGCCCGGTAAGGAGGAACCGCAGAGGCGGCGTCCTGACCCCGGGCATGCCCGGCAGGGCCGGTGAGGATAGATTGCTCGCACGGGCCGGTGTTCGATGCCGGTGCGTCGTCCCGCCACTCCCCCTTATCCCACTGGTTCCCATGCTCGCTGCACTATTCGTCGCCGTGCTGCAGACCTCGGTGCAGGCTCCGTCCCCGATCGCCAAGGTGGAAGTCACCCCGGCCAGCGTCGAGATCGCCATCGGCCAGTCGGCGCAGCTGTCGGCTCGCGTACTGGATGCCTCGGGCAATCCGGTGCCCAATGCCCGGCTGGCCTGGTTTGCCAACGGCGAGGGCGACGTGGACTCCACCGGCCTGGTGACCGCGGGGTACCAGGGCTACATCCAGGTGACCGCCCGCGCGGTGGCTCCCGGCGCACCGCCGGTGTTCGGATTTGCGCACGTACGGGTCAAGGCGCTGGGGCCGGCCACCGTGGAAATCGCACCGGTCTCCGGCGTGGTGGTCTCGGGCAGCCGCCTGACGCTCTCGGCGACCACGTACAGCATTCACCGCGATCGCCGGGATGATCCGGTCGCGTTCACCTCGAGCAACACCCGGGTGGTCACGATCACCCCCGATGGCCGGCTCCGCGCGCTCGCGCCGGGCCGGGTCACGATCACCGCCCAGGCCGGCGGCGCCAGCGCCACCGTGGACCTCCACGTGGTGCCGAACACGCTGGCCCGGCTCGAGGTCGAGCCCGGCACCACCACGGCCCGCACCGGGGATGTGCTGACCTTCCGGGCGGTCGGCCGGGCGGCCACCGGGAAGTCGGTGTCCGGCTTCGCGGCCCGCTGGTCCGTGGAAGGTGGAGATGGCGTGGCCCAGATTGATGATGACGGCCGGTTCGTGGCGGAGCAGGCCGGCCGCTACACCGTCACCGTCCAGGCCGGTACGCAGACCGCGGACGCGATGGTGACGGTCACGCCGCGCCGGGTAACCCGCGGCATGGAAGTGGTCGGCCGGCTGCCAATCACCTTCCGCTCGGCCGAGGTCTGGGTGCATCCCTCGGGGACGTGCGCCTATCTCTCGACGATCTCCGACCGGGTGTACGCCATTGATATTCGCGACCCGGCCGAGCCGACAATCGTGGACTCGATGATGGTGGATGCCCAGTTGGTCAACGACGTGATGACCACCGAGGACGGGAAGTACGGGGTGTTCTCCCGGGAGGGTGCTTCCAACCGGCGCAACGGGCTCAAGATCTTCGACGCGAGCGATCCCTGCCATCCGAAGGTGATCGCCGACTACAACGAGACGGTCACCGGTGGGGTGCACTCGAGCTACGTGTACCAGGGGCACGTCTACCTGACCGATGACGCCACCGGCTCCCTGCGGGTGATCGATATCAGCGATCCGCTGCACCCCCGGGAAGTGGCCCGCTGGCAGACCGAACAGACCGAGGCGGGTCGCTACGTGCACGACGTGGCGGTCACCGACGGCCTGGCGTACCTCTCCTACTGGAACGACGGGCTGATCATTCTGGATGTGGGGAATGGCATCAAGGGTGGCAGCCCGGAGCACCCGATGCTGGTGTCCCAGTTCAAGTACAACCTGAACGAGGAATACGCCCGGGTGGACCAGCTGTACGGCCTGGGGGCGCGGGGCACCCACACCGCGTGGCGGGCCGGCAAGTACGTGTTCATCGGGGACGAGGTCTACGCCTCCCGGCAGTCCAAGGGCCTGCAGGGCGGCAACGGGCTCACCTGGGGCAAACTGCATGTCCTCGATGTCTCGGACATCGAGCACCCGAAGAAGGTGGCCTGGTACGAGCCCACCGACGGTGGGGTGCATAACGTCTGGGTCGTGGGCGACACCCTGTACCTCGGCAACTACCAGGGCGGCGCACGGGTGCTTGATATCTCGGGCGAACTCAAGGGCGATCTGCTTCGGCAGGGCCGGGAGATCAGTTGGATTTACACGGCAGACTCGATGGGCGCTCAGCCGCACGTGCCGTTCGCGTGGGGCGTAGTCGTGAAGGATGGGATGATGTACGTACCGGATATCAACAGCGGGCTCTGGGTGCTCCGGGTCGAGCCCAAGCAGGAGCAGTTCCTTCCCTAGGGTACTGGGCCGGTCTTGTGCCGAAGCGTGCAGTCCGGCCTCTCGGGCCGGGGGGCTCCGCTCCCCGCGCCCGGTTCTGAAGCGACCTTCATTCCCGCCTCATCTCCCGGCGTGCTCTCGGTGGATACCCTGATCGGGTCCTCCCTCACCCAACAGGTCTCGTGATCCCGCATCCGCCCTTCGCCAGCCAGCTCACCCTCGAGGACGAAGTCGCGGCCTTCGATGCCCTGAAGCCGCGGCTCGCCGATGTCTGGGAACAGCTCATGCGGGAGACCGGCGAGGCGTGCACCACCGTGGTGGTGCCGTCGATGACGCTGGATCAGTCGGAGCTGGCCAAGATCGACGGGGTCAGCTACTACGAGGAACGTCTGCTGTTCCTGCTGATGCGGCTGCGCAATCCGCGTGCGCGCATGGTCTACGTGACCAGCGAGCCGGTGCATCCGGCCATTCTCGATTATCTGCTGCAGCTGCTCCCGGGTATTCCGGCCAGCCACGCGCGATCGCGGCTGACCATGCTCTCCGCCCAGGATGGATCGGCCCGGCCGCTCACCCTCAAAATCCTCGAGCGCCCCCGCCTCCTGGAACGGATCCGGTGTGCCATCCCGAATCCCGGCCAGGCATTCCTCAGCGTCTTCAACGCCACGCCGCTGGAGCGAAAGCTCAGCGTGCTCCTCGGTATTCCGCTTAATGGGGTAGACCCCGCCCTGAACCATCTGGGGACCAAGTCCGGCAGCCGGAAGGTGTTTCGGGCGGCGGGGGTGGCTTGTCCCGAGGGACTGGAGGATCTCCGTGACGAGCAGGACGTGCTGGCGGGGCTCGGGGAGCTCCGGGGCCGGTGTCCCGGCCTCCGGCGCGCCGTCGTGAAGTTGAACGACAGTTTCTCGGGGGAGGGGAACGCGATCTTCACCTATCCGGCGGGTGACGGAACGCCGGCCCTGAAACAGGCGCTGCGGCGGCTGCGATACGTCGCGCCCAGCGAACAGCGGGAACGCTACTTCGAGAAGTTCCAGCGGCTTGGCGGCGTGGTGGAGGAACTCCTGGAAGGGCGGGAGGTCCGGTCGCCCAGCAGCCAGTTGCGGACCAGCCCGACCGGCCTGGTGGTGCCTCTCAGTACTCATGACCAGCTGCTGGGTGGGGAGGCCGATCAGATCTTTCTGGGCTGCCGTTTCCCGGCGGCCGATGAGTACCGGCTGGCGGTGCAGGAGGCCGGAGTACGGGTCGGTCGGGTCCTGGCGGAGGCCGGCGTGGTGAGCCGGTATGGGGTGGACTTCATGGCCACACGCGATGATCCGGCGGAGCCCTTCCGTCTCCGTGCCATCGAGATCCATCTGCGCCTCGGTGGCACGACCCATCCATTTCTGGCGCTACGATTCCTGACTGGTGGGGCGTTGGACGCCGAGACGGGGATGTTCCACTCCGGGAGTGGACGGCACAAGTACTATCGGGCCACGGACAATCTGCGGTCGGACCGGTACCGGGGGATCCTGCCGGAAGACCTGCTGGAAATCGTGACCATCAATCACCTGAATTTCGACTATCGGACGGAGACCGGTGTCTTGTTTCACCTGATCGGCGCACTGTCCCGCTACGGCAAGCTGGGCCTCACGGCCATCGGGAACAGCCATGAAGAAGCGGACGCCCTGTACGCGCGGACCCTGGAGGTGCTGGAGGCGGAGACGGCCTACGGCTGAAGCTCATGACTGACGCAAGAATAAAGGGCGGCGGGGAATGCCCCGCCGCCCTTTTTGTGACCGCCCGACAGGTGGCTACGGGCAGACGCTGCCGGACCAGGTGCCGGTCCCGCCCTGCCCATCGTTGAAGGTGCCGGAAACGCTGTTGCCGCTGATCGTGCCGTTCGCGCCACCCCCGCCCGGATTGATGATGGTGATGGTGTTGCCACTCACAGTTCCGTCAAGCGCCGTGATCCCATTGCCCTGGTCGGAGGCTGCCTCACCCAACAGAACGCCGCCGGCGACAACGAAGCTGAAGGTGCCGGAATCACTCTGGTCGTCCGCCCCATAGGTGCCGCAGTAGGCCACGGCGTTGGCCGCGACGGTGGTGACGAAATTGCCGCTGGTGCCATTGGGGCCGGCCCAGGTTCCCTCGAGCCGGTTGGCGCCATCGTAGAACCCGTCGAAATCGTATCCGCCCCCGGTGAGATCGAGATTCTCAAAGAGGTCTGCGTCGTATGTGCCGGTCAGGCTGATCGCTGGGCCGCCGAGGGTGAGGGTACCAGTCGCGTTCACGGGGTCGCGAAGGGCCGGCCCGGTGGGGGCGGGTGGCGCCGGGCTGGCCGTTTGTACCGTCACCAAGATGGTACCACTCACGGAGCCGTCAATGGAAGACACGACCCCGGTGAAGGTGGAGGTGGTTCCGCCACCGCCGCCGCCGTCTTCGCCGCCACAGGCGGCGAGGGCAACGGCACCGGTCAGCGTCAACGCGCGGACGGTGAACCGCAGAAACCTTGTCATGGAAGTGCTCCTGGGGGAGGGTACGATCATCGCCGCCCCCGGGGGGCTGGGGGCTAACGGAAGCCTACCTGCGGCCGTAGCTTATCCGACCACCGTTATCCAGCCGTGTCCCGGGCGTTAATTGGCCTAGTGGAGCCGTGGGGCGCACCCGTTTGGACCGATGATCCGCCTTACCATCCTCGATTCCCTCGACCTCAGGGCCTCCGACGGGACGGTCCTGTGCTCCGTGCTTGCCCAACCCAAGCGGGTGGGGCTCCTGGTGTACCTCAGCCTGGCCGGCCGCCGCGGGTACGTCCGGCGAGACACCCTCCTGGCCTTCCTCTGGCCTGAAGCGCCCACCGACAAGGCGCGCAACTCTCTCCGGCAGGCGGTCCACCAGCTGCGTCGCTCCCTGGGAGAGGCAACCATGCGGGGGCGGGGGATGGAGGAGCTGGGAATCTCCTGGCCGCACATGGGCTGCGATGCCCTGGAGTTCGAAGACCGGCTGGCGCAGGGCGCGGCAGCCGAGGCGCTGGCACTCTACCGGAGCGACCTGGCGCCCGGGCTGCATGTGACCGAAGCCCCTGAGTTCAGCGAATGGCTGGAGGGGGAGCGCGTCCGGCTCAGGCGACTGGCGCTTCGCGCAGCGATGCAGCTAGCGCAACAGGCCCTCGAAGCCGGAATCCCGGCGCTGGCGACCGACTGGGCCCGGCGGGCCGTGGAGCTGTCACCGCTCGAGGAAGAGCCGGTCCGGCGGCTCATCGGATTGCTGGACCGCCAGGGCGATCGTGGGGGGGCGCTCGCCACCTACGAGGATCTCGCCGCGCGGCTGGCCCGGGAACTCGATGCGACACCCTCGGCAGAAACTCAGGCGCTGGTGCGGGACATCCGGGCGCGGGCCGAGCCGCACGCTCTGCCACGGGGGCCGAGGGACGCGGATGCGACACCTGTCCAGCCAGCGGCGCCGGCCGTCCACCCTGTAGCCGTCCGGCCCGGCCTGCCGGTCCGAAGTCGCTGGCTGGTGGCCCTGGCGGTCGTCGGTCTGCTGGTGGTCGGGGCGGTCTGGCCCTTCATGGCGTCGAACCGTCGGGGCGGGGCCGGCCCGGATTCGCGCGCGTTGGTGATCGCTCCCTTCAGGATCAGCGGGGCCGATCCCCGACTCGCCTATCTCCGAGAAGGGATGCTGGACCTGCTGGCCACCAAGTTCGGCAGCGGCAGTACCCTGGTGGCCGCCGACCCTCGGGCCGTGCTCGCGGCCTGGCGGCAACTCTCAGGCGACGCGCCCACGGATCTGCCGCCCGAGGATGCCGTGCGGGTGGCGCACCGCCTGAATGCCGGCCGGTTGCTGCTGGGAGCGGTGTCGGCACACCCTCTCGGCTGACGCTCGCCGCCCGGCTGCTCGATGCCCGGACCGGCGCCACCCGGGCCAGGGCAGAGGTAGCCGGCCCGGCGGACAGCCTCCCCGGCCTGATCGACCGGCTGGCGGCGGAACTGCTCATCGGAGAATCCGGCGAACCGCCGCAGCGCCTGGCCGATCTGGCCAGCGCCTCGCTGCCGGCGCTACAGGCCTACCTCGCCGGCCGTGAGGCCTATCGGCGGGGCGCCTACCGTGACGCGGTCCGTCACCTCGAGACGGCCACCACTCTCGACACGGCGTTCGCCCTGGCCTGGCTCAAGCTGGCCGACGCCCAGGATTGGGCCACCGTCGCCGGCACCGGGGGTGCTGCCCACCGAGCCTTTGCGCTCCGGTCCCGGCTCACCGAGCGGGACCGCGCCTACCTCGACGCCCTGCTGGGGCCGCGCTATCCCCTCCTGGGAACGCCGGCCGAACGACTCGCCGCCTGGGAGCGCGTCGTGAACTTGAGTCCGGACCTTGCCGAAGGCTGGTACGGGCTCGGCGATGTCCTCTTTCACTATGGGCAGTGGCTCGACGCGGACTCGGGTCAGCTCCGAGCGGCCAGCGCGTTTGAGCATGCCCGCTCGCTGGACTCCGCCTACGCCGCCCCCCTGGCCCACCTGGTGCAGATCGAGCTTGTGCGCGGGGGGCGGTCGGAGATCCTGCGGGCCTTGGAGCAGTACGAAGCAGTGGATGCCGATGACGACCTGGAGGAGTTCTTTCGCTGGCGGGGAGCGCTGGCGCTGGGCGACAGCGCGGGCGTGGTGGCGGTACGGGCCACCCTTCGCACCCTTAGCCTGACAACCCTGGGACGGATCGCCGCCTGGAGCCAGTTGGAGGGCGTCGGGATCGGGGATGGGCTGCTGGCCAGTCGCATCCTGTCCGAGCGGGCAACCAATGATGCTCAGCGCGCCAACGCCGCCAACCTGGGATTTCTGGTGGCGGCGAATGCCGGGCAGTTCGACGTGTCCGGGCGGGCGTCCGCCGAGGCCTCCCGACTGGCCGGCCAGACGCCGCTCCCGCTCCAGCCGGTGTATAGCGCACTCTACTGGGAGGCGGACACGGCTCCGGCCGCGGCGCTCTTGCGGACGCCGGCAATCCGTGCCGCGATGGCCCGAGATCCCAACGTCGCCGCCTACGGGCTGGCTTGGGATTACCAGTACGGCATTCCGGTGGCGCCGCGGCGGCTGGAGGAGGTGCTCAAGTCCCTGGGGGCGGATCCCGGCGGAGGCTCACCCGAACCGATGGCGGTGCTGGAACTCCGGGCGATCGCCGCCTGCGCCAGCGGCTCCGCCCACGCGGCGGAGGCGACGCGCGTCCTCGCAGAGGCGCTGGCGCAGGCTGACGATGACTGGCAGCGCCTGACGGCAACGCAGCTGGAGCTGGCGCATTGTCATGAACACCTGGGCGACCCACGATCGGCGCTCCGGGTGGTCCAGCGCCGCCCCCTGGACCAGTGGAGCGGGCTTCCGCTGCTGTCAACGTTTCTCCGGGAGGAAGGGCGCTACGCGACGATGCTGGGTGACACGGTCACGGCCGTGCGGGCCTACCGGCACTACCTGGCGCTCCGGGCCTTTGCGGACTCGTCGGCCCTGGCCGCCGTGGTGCAGGTCCGGGCGGCACTCGCCGCACTGGAGCACCGCTGACGCACCCGACAGCCTGCGGGCTCAGCGGCCCATCGGCACCAGGTCCACCGCGGCCTGGCCGAGTGCGGCCGGCCACCGCGGCGTCACCGACCGACCCTGCACCGTGCGCTCCAGATCCTTTTCCGACTTGGCCACCGTGACGATGTCGTGGCTCCAGATGGTGGTGGCCGGGTGGCAGGTGATCTCCAGCGGGCCAGCGTAGCTGAGTTCGGCCGTGAACACCGCGTCCGGAAACGCCGCGGGATTCCAGCGGTACTCGGCCACCAGCCGGCCGCCGGGATGGAAGTGGTAGCGTTTCTCGAACGTGGCGACGCCGGCCTCGCTGGCCGTGAAGCAGACGGTGAGGTGATCGGCCCCGGTCTCGACCTCCCAGGTCAGATTGGCGGTGGCCACCGACCAGGCAGGGTCGTAGTCGCCCCGTGCATACATGGCCTCATCGAGGTCTTGGGGAAGGGCACGCTCCCGAATCAGGGCCCGCGCCTCGGGATCGATCGGCGGCAACTCGTTGAGCCGCATCCGTTCTTCGAGGTCGTGGATGCTCGGCGCACCGCCCAGATCGTGCAGGCCGGTGGATGCCTCCCGGGGCGCGATGCTGTGGTAGGCCTCGCGCCGGCGGGTCAGGGTGTTGGCGTAGTTGATCCGGTGGGCAAAGACGGTGTACTCCTCGATGACGCCCCCCCGCGCCGGACTGAGGATCGCGGAGAAGCTGGCGTCATGGATCCACAGTTCGTCGGATCCATCGGCGTCGATGTCCACCACCTCCCAGGCGAGTCCCTGACCCTGGCGCAGGGCCTCCTCCGCCAGCGCCAGCTGGTGCCAGACGGCATCACGGAGATGCGGCAGGTAGAGTCCTCCGAAGACCCCGTGCCAGTAGGCATCGTTGCACTGGGCCCGACCAATCGCCCTCCGAGCGTCGGGCGGGTCGCCGGCGGAGCGGCAGAGCGCCGACAGCGCGGTCATCTTCTTGTGCATCCGGTTGGCTTCGGCGTACTTGACCATGAAGTTGCGCCAATGACTGCCCCGGATGAGGGCCCCGTCCGGGCTGGCCAGCCGCTCTTCGCCGAATTCCTTCTCCAGCGCCACCAGCCGGCGCCCCGCCTCGGCGGGCAGCGACCAGCCTTCCATTTCCCGGTAGGACGCGGTGGGGAGATAGGCCAGGCCGCCGGGCGGCACATGGGCCAGCGCCTCCTGGAAGGTGGTGAGCAGGACCTCGCCGTTGTCCACCAGCGCCGCCATCGTCGTCAGGAACTGGTCCAGCCAGCCCTGCTCGTAAACCCATTCGCGGGTGCCGGGCCAGCCGCCGAATTTCTCGCCGTCATCCGCGAGCACGGCCAGCGGGCGCCCTTGGGCCGCGAGCTCGCGGAGATAGGCCGCTGTCTCCGACGGCGGCCGGAACGGAATCAGGTAACGCAGCCGCTCGTCGATCGGGAACAGCGCCAGCCGATGACCATCGCTCTCGGTGATGTAGGGGACGTGCAGGTCCTCGCGCCGGAACCCGGTGACCAGGAAGTGCCGGTCGTCCACCAGGGCGTACCGGACGCCGGCCTGGGCCAGGTCCGCGGCCAGTTCCGGTTCCCAGACCCGCTCGGTCAGCCACAGTCCGGTCGCGTTCACCCCGAAGCGGCGGGCCAGGGCTTCACGCATCCAGGCGATCTGTTCGACCCGGTCCCGCCGCGGGAGCACCGCGAGCACCGGCTCGTACATCCCGGCGAGCAGGAGCTCGATCTTGCCCTCGGCGGCCAGCCGGCCCACCAGGTCGAGGTAGTCGCGACCGTGCTCTTCCAGCCATTCCAGCAGCGGGCCCGAGAGGTGGAGGACGATGGGCAGGAAGTCGCGTTCGTCCACCTTCTGGAGAAAGGGACGGTAGACCTCGTTGAGGTGCTGGGCGAAGACCGAGTCGAAATTGCCCACCGGCTGATGCAGGTGGATGCCGAAAATGAAGCGGATCGGGTTGGCCATCATGGGAAAGTAGGGGGAAACAGTGCCTCAGGCGACTGCGAGCCCCCCGGCGGCCCCAATCCGCGCCGGGTGGAAGAATCGGGGGAATGGAGTAGATTCCTGCCCGTCCCGGGAGTGCCTGAGCTACCGTCGCCAGTCGTCCTTCCCCGACCCCACATATGCACCACGAGTTTGCCACCTGGCACAGCCCCCTTCTGGGCCGGGATATGACGTTGCAGGTCATCGGTCACGCCGGGGCTCGCGTGCTGGTCTTCCCGACCAGCATGGGGACCCATACGGAGTGGCCCGACCGCCGCATGCACGTCGTGCTCCAGGAGCAGATCGACCGGGGCTGGATCCAGCTGTTCTGCCTGGACCAGCCCCACAACGAGAATTGGGGCAACGAGAACTGCGATCCGGGGCATCGGTCGTGGACCCACATCCAGTACTTCCGGTACCTGGCCGAGGAGGTGCTGCCGTTCACGGCGTGGAAGAACCCCAACCCGTTCGTGATCGTCACCGGTGCCAGTCTCGGCGCCACGCATGCAGCGACGTTCGCGCTCAAGTATCCCGAGGCGGTCGGCCGGCTGGTCGGGATGAGCGGCACGTACGACATCCGGCGCCTGACCGGCGGCTATTCGGATGAGAACACGTATCAGGTCAATCCGATCGCCTTCATGGCCAATGAGCACGATCCCAATCGCCTGGAGGCCTTTCGGCGGCAGGACCTGATCTTCGTGATCGGGCGGGACGACCCGATGTACCAGAACAATGCCGACTTCTCGGGGCTGCTGTGGGGCAAGGGCATCGGCAACGCGCTGCGAGTCTGGGACGGGTGGGCCCACGACTGGCCCTACTGGGAAAACATGGCACGCCTCTACTTGAGGGGACACGACTGATGACGAAGCGGATCGGGTTGGTGGTTGGGCGGGAATGGAGCTGGCCACCGGCTTTCATTGAAGAAGTGCGCCGCCGCGACCAGGGGGTCACCGCCGAGCTGGTGTCCATCGGGGCCGTCGCCATGGACCAGCCGTGCCCGTACGATGTTCTCGTGGACCGGATCTCCCACGAGGTGCCCTTCTACCGCACCTACCTCAAGCAGTGCGTACTCCACGGGGTGCCGGTGGTCAACAACCCCTTCATGTGGACCGCCGACGACAAGTTCTTCGGGGCGGCGCTGATCACCAAGCTCGGCCTGGCCAGTCCCAAGACCTTCGCCCTCCCCAACAAGGACTACATCCCCGGCATCGTCCCCGAGGAGAGCCTGAAGAACCTGCAGCTGGTGGACTGGGACGGCATGATCGCCACGCTGGGCCTGCCCATCGTCCTCAAGGACGCCCACGGCGGCGGGGGGCGGGATGTCCACATCTGCCATTCGAAGGAGGAGCTGATCCAGAACTACGATCAGACCGGTCTCCTCACGACGGTGGCCCAGGAGTTCATCCAGTATCAGCAGTTCGTCCGCTGCCTGTGCCTGGGACAGGATGAGATCCTGGTCATGGAGTACGAACCCAAGGCCAAGAAGTACCTGGTAAACGACAACTACCTCGCGCCGGCGCTGCATGAACGGGTGGTTCGGGACGCCCGGACCATCGTCCGCGCGCTGGGGTACGACATGAATTCGATCGAGTTTGCCATCCGGGACGGGATTCCCTACGCCATCGATTTCATGAACCCCGCCCCGGACATGGACATCTACTCCCTCACGCCGAGGTACTTCGAGTGGGTCGTGTCCCACATGGCCGACCTGACCATCCGCCTGGCCGAGGAGGCCCGTGGCTGGCAGGTCGAGCAGCTGGGATGGGCGCGGCTCTTTTCCGGGAGCCGCCGGGCCTAGGGCGGTGCCTGCCGCCCCCCAAGACGCCATGACCGACGCCATCACCGCCTATCACGACATCCTCGCCTCGGCCGACGTCGCCGAGGCCTCCCATGGGATGCTGGAGGCACAGCTCCAGCGGCGGAACCTGATCTTCGGGGACCGGGCGCTGTGCACGGTGCTCCGGCCCAGGCTGTTCTCGCCCGCCGAGTACCGCACCTTGGCGTCGCGGATGGGGGCCGTGATGCCGGCGTTTGCGATCGCCCACTCGGCGGCCATGGAGCAGCCCACCCTCCGGGCCCAGTTCCGGCTGGAATCGTGGGAGGAGCAGCTGGTGCTCGCCGACCCGGGCTACCGGAGCCCGAGTCCGCATGGGCGGCTGGACTGCTTCTGGGATCGGGCGACCGACACCCTGGCCCTGACCGAGTACAATGCCGAGACGCCGGCCGGCGCCGGGTACAACGATGTGCTGGCGGAGGCGTTCGCCGCGATCCCGGTGATGCGGGCCTTCCGGCGCGAGTGGGACGTGCGCCCGGTGATGGCGCGCAACGGCGTGGCGGCGGTGGTGCTCGATGCGTGGCGGGAGTTCTCCGGTCGCTGGAGCCTGCCGCGCCTCGGGATCGTGGACTGGAATGACGTGCCGACCGTGAGCGAATTCGAGATCTTCCGCCAGTGGTTCGGGCTGCTGGGCATGGAGGTGGAGATCGCCGATCCCCGGTCGCTGGAATACCGCGGCGGCAGGCTCATGGCCCCGGGCGGTCCCATTGACCTGATCTACAAGCGGGTGCTCATCAACGAGCTGGTGGAGCGGGAAGGGATCGACCACGCCATGGTCCGCGCGGTGCGGGACCGGGCGGTGTGCATGGTCAATCCGTTCCGCTGCAAGCTGCTGCACAAGAAGGCCAGCCTGGCGGTGCTCTCGGACGAGCGCAACGCGGGTCTGTTCGGCCCCGACCTTGGCCGGGTCATCGCCAGCCACATCCCCTGGACGCGGGTGGTCGAGGAACGTCAGACCCTGCACCAGGGCACGCGGGTGGATCTCGTGCCGTTCATCGCGGAACGGAAGGACCGCATGGTCCTCAAGCCCAACGACGACTACGGCGGCGCGGGAGTGGTGCTGGGGTGGACCGTGTCGCCGGAAGAGTGGCGGACGGAACTGCAGAAGGCCCTGGCCGCCCCGTACATCGTGCAGGAACGGGTGACCATCCCGGCCGAGCCGTATCCGAGCTGGGCCGACGGACGGCTGCACCTGGTGGATCGCATGCTGGACACCGCCCCGTTCGTGCTGCACGGCCAGGCCATCGACGGCTGCCTGACCCGCCTCTCAACGGCGGCACTGCTCAACGTGACGGCCGGCGGCGGCAGTACGGTACCGGTGATGACGGTGGAGCGGCGCTAACCAGCAGTGACAGTCTTCCGGAGACCGGCATGAAGCCCCCTTCGCTCACCCTCGGTGTCGAGGAAGAGTACCAGATCATCGACCCCCAGACCCGGGAGTTGCGCTCGTACATCACCGAGATCCTCAAGGAGGACTCGCTGGTCCTGGGCGAGGTCAAGCCGGAGCTGCATCAGTCCATGGTCGAAGTCGGGACCAAGGTCTGTCACCGGCCCCATGAAGTGCGCGCCGAACTGGTCCGCCTGCGTCGCCTGGTCATGGACCTCGCCGCCAAGCGGGGGCTCAAGGTCGCCGCCGCCGGCAGCCATCCGTTCTCCGCCTGGATGGATCAGGAGATCACTCCGCTGGAACGGTACATGGGCGTCAAGGAAGACCTCCAGGACCTGGCCCAGTCGCTGCTCATCTTCGGGACGCACGTTCACATCGGCATCGAGGATCGGGAGTTCCTCATCGATGCCATGAACGTGTCCCGCTACCTCCTGCCGCACGTGCTGGCCCTCTCCACCAGTTCGCCCTTCTGGATGGGCCGGCGGACCGGGCTCAAGTCGTACCGGAGCATCGTCTTTCGGAGCTTTCCACGCACGGGCGTGCCCCGCACGCTGCCGTCGTGGGATGCGTTCGAGGACGTGGTCAACACGCTGGTGGAGACCAACAGCATCCCCAACGCCTCGAAGCTGTGGTGGGATGTCCGGCCCAGCTGGAGCTATCCGACCCTGGAATTCCGGATCTGCGACGTGTGCACGCGGGTGGATGAAGCCGTCTGCATCGCGGCGATCTTCCAGGCGATCGTCTACAAGCTCTACAAGCTGCGCTACGACAATCTCTCGTTCCGGCAGTATCCGGTGGCGTTCATTGAGGAGAACAAGTGGCGCGCCTGCCGGTACGGGCTCGACGGGAAACTGATCGACTTCGGCAAGGGGCGGGAGGCGCCGGCCCGGGAGCTGATCGCCGAGATGATCCACTGGTTCCTGGACGATGTCCTCGACGAGCTCGGCACCCGCAAGGAGGTCGAGTATGCCTTCCGGATCATGCTCGAGGGCACCAGCGCGGACCGCCAGCTGGCCACCTTCGAGCGTACCGGAGACCTCAAGCAGGTCGTCGATCAGCTGATCGCGGAGACTGAGGAAGGGGTTCCCTGAGGTGCCGGTCCGCGGACGGCGATGGCAGCAGGTGGCGGGAACTTCTCACCCGGCCCGGGCATTGTCAGGGAGGTGCATGGCTCCATCCTTGCAGACCGTGGCCGATAGTATTTTCAGGGGGCGGGCCGTCGTGATCCGCCCCCTGCGTCCCTAACCCCATTGCGCGTGCCCGACTCCATGCCGCAGCGTCCCGTCATCGGGATCACCACCCAGACCCTCCACGCGATCGACGGGATTCCCCCCTCGCTCCCGGAGTCCTGGGTGATGAACCAGCGGTATTTCCTGGCCGCGACCATCGTGGGCGGGGTGCCGTGGATGATCCCCCTGCTCGATGATGACGAGGTCACCCTGCGGGAGATCTACGAGCGGCTGGACGGCATCCTGATTCCGGGCGGGGTCGACCTCGATCCCGCCACCTTCGGTGAGGCCCGCCACCCCAAGCTGGGCGCCGTGGACCCGGCCCGGGACCGGGTCGAGATGCAACTGGTGCGCTGGGCGGTGGCCGACAAGAAGCCGGTCCTCGGGCTCTGCCGGGGAATCCAGGTGATGAACGTGGCGATGGGCGGCACCCTGTACCAGGACTTGGCCGACCAGGTGCCGGCCGGCATCAAGCACGACTATTACCCCACGGCCGGGTTCGAGCGTGATCACCTGGCCCACGAGGTCTCACTCGTGCGTGGCAGCCGTCTCAGGGATATGATGGAACGCCCCAGCTTCATGGTGAACAGCATGCACCACCAGGGGATCAAGACGCTCGCGGCCGAGCTGATCCCCTCCGCCACCGCCCCCGACGGCCTCGTGGAGGCGGTGGAGCGCGCTGCCGACCATTTCTATGTCGGTGTGCAGTGGCACCCGGAAGTGTTCGAGATGACCGATCCCCACACCCGACACCTCTTTCACGAGTTTATCGGGGCCAGCCGGTCCTGGCGGCGCGGCGCGACCGGGTAACCGCGCCCCCGACCACCGCCGGGCCTAGGGCCCGGGACCGGTGTCGAATCCCAGCCGTCGCGCCAGCAGGACCATGTCATGGTCGGCTGGCGCTTGTGTTTGCCAGATCTCGTAGAACACCGTCTGGACCTCGAACGGCGCCGCCTGGCCCAGCTCCTCGAGGATGGTCAGCAGGTCCTGGACGGCCCGCCGCCCCCGCTCCGAACGGTCCTCCGCCAGTCCCCGCACGTGCCGGAGCAGGCCCCGGCGCACCAGGGGCCGGAGTTCGCCGCCCCGTTCCAGCTCGGCCACCTCTGCGGGCTCGAGCAGCTGATGGAGGATCCGGCTGCGCAAGTCCGCGCCGATGGCGGAGCGTTGCCGCTCCGGGAGGTCGGACAGAGCCAGGGTGACCGGGCCGGGCCATCCCGGCGTCGAGACCGTCACCTCGAGATCGAGTCCCTGCACCGCGATTGCCACGCGCAGGGCGTGCTCCCGTCCGGTCCTCCGGTTGGTGAGTTTCAGCGCCTCATCGGGACCCGCGATCTCCCAGGCTCGGCTGGTCGCCACGCGGGGCGACACGGCGCGGGCGGCCGCCAACCCGGCCCCGATCCGGAGCGGCGGAGGCAGGTGGGGCTTGGCGCGTTGCAGGTAGATCTCCCGCCCGCTTCCCAGCGTTCGGACGTTGCTCTCCGCAGCGGCCAGCCTGCCCGTGACCCCCTCCTCCAGCCGACCGGCCTCCGGCCCCACCAGTTCCAATGCCCTGGCGGCGTAGCGCAGCACCTGGAGCGCCTCGATCCCGCCGATATCGTCGAAGAACCAGGCGCAGGAGGTCAGGGAGCGCAGGGCGCCGCGCTGCATTTCAAGGAGCTCGACGGCTCGGATCCGTGCCTCCGCGCTCAGTCCCGGGCGCGCCAGCCGCTCCGCCAGCTGGCGCGCCGCCGGCGCGTCCCGCCCGATGCTGGCGCCGTACTGATCCAGGGCCGCCGCCGGATCATCGAACAGTTCGGCCGCTTCCCGTCGGTACAGCGACTCACATTCCGCGGTGAGCCACACCATGGCCTCCCGGAGGGGGGCCCGCCAGCGCTGGTGGGTGCCGCTACCGGGGGCCATCCGGCAGCCGCAGTCGCTGCGCCAGCGCTCCACTCCATGGGAACAGCTCCACGAACTCGGGGCCACGAGGGTGGCCGTGTGCGCCGGCGGGTGGCGCGCCAGGAAGGAGGCGTAGTTCTCCACCAGGACGCCGGGGGTGGCGGAGAGCGCCTCGATGGTCCGGGCCAGGGCCATCTCCCCGAACGCATGGTGATGGCCATAGGTCTCCCCATCGGTGGCAACCGAGACCAGCGCCGGGGCCGCGAGCGAATCGGGCGAGTGGAGCAGCCGCTCGACCCACTGGTCGGCGCTCCGCACCAGCGGCCCGAACGCCACGTCGTGCGAGATGCCCCCGTCGTAGACGAAGACCGCGATGGTCCGGCCTCCGGCAGTCCGCACCCGCGCCGGTAGCCCTCGGGGCGGCGGCGTTCCCACCTGGTGTGATGCCAGCACGGTAAAGGCGATCCCCGCCTCGGCCAGGACGTCGAGGGTTTCGTCATCCACCGCAGTTTCGGGCAGCCACATACCGGCCGGATCGCGGCCGTAGCGCCGCCGGAAATCGGCGATTCCCCAGCGGACCTCGACCATCTTCTCGCGCCGGGTCGAGAGCGGCAGAATGGCATGGTGATAGGGCATCGCCAGCGCATTGCCGTGGCCCAACCGAGCCCGGCTGGCGACGTCGGCGGCCAGCACGGCGGAATAGGTGCCGGGAGCCTCGTGCTCCAGCCACTCCAGCAGCGTCGGTCCGAAGTTGAACGAAATGTGCTCGTATAAATTGGCGATCCGGGCGATCCGGCCCCCCGCGCCGGGCAACCTGGCTGCCGCCACGGCCCGGTAGCACTCCTGCTCGATGCGCTCGTTCCAGTCATGGAAGGGCGCGGCGGACTCCTCGCGCTCGACCTCATCCAGCCAGGGATCCTCGCGGGGTGGCTGGTAGAAGTGGCCGTGGATCACGATCGAGCGCCCGTCGGTCACCCGGCACCTCCGCTGGCAACGAGATCCGCCGGGGTCTCCCGTATCGCCTGCCACAGCGGGAAGAGCGTCCCGGACACCATGAGCAGGACCAGGATCGCGCCGTGCGTCAGCAGGATTCCCGTGTCCCACTCCGGCAGGCCGGGCAGGAGCGCGGGCAGCGTCAGCCACGCGGCCGGACCGAACCAGGCGCCGAGCCCCACTCCCAATGTGCCCACCACGGCGGCACGCCCCAGGACCAATCCGAGAATCTGGTGGTGGCGGGCACCGGCGGCACGCCGAACGCCGATCTCCGGCAAGAGCGAGACCATCCACAGCCGGGCAAACGCGAATATCCCGATCGCGGCCAGCAGCACCATGGCCCACCCCTCGAACGCCGTCCAGCGGCCAAACCAGGCCAGGGGCGCGGCCTCCGTGGCGCGTACGGCAGCGAGTGTTCGGGGTGGTCCGAGCCGGAGCGTCGGTGACAGCGCGGCGGGAATGGTCGTCAGGTCCAGATCGCGGATCAGCAATTCGGCGGATACGGGCGGGGCCTGCAGGATACTGAGGTAGACGGTACTCGGCGGCAGCTTGCCGGCCCCCAGGGCCACTGCGGGTGCGTCTTCGACCACCCCCACGACGCGGAACCACTGGTCCCGCGCGTCGCCGACCTGCAGCTCCCGCCCGATCGCCGCGCCGTCCTGGAAGTGTCGTTCCGCGAGGGCGCGATTGACCACCGCGACCAGGGGCGCCTGCCACCGATCCTCCGGCGCGATCCCGCGGCCGGCAATCACCCGGATTCCGAGGGTGCGGAAGGTGTCCGGACTGACGAAGTGATGGGTGGCCAGCGGGCGCTTGAGCGGCAGGTAGATCCCCCCTTCATAACATTGCCCGCAGTTGGTGGTGATCCGGGCGACCGGTCCGAGTCCCACCGTCGTGCCCGGGGCCGTGAGGCTGACGCTGGTGGCCGAAGTCTCGCCGAGCGCCCCGAGCAGGCGTTCGAACCGGGCGGCACGCGTCGCGCCATCGGTCGCGGGATTTGCGAGGGGATACACCAGGCCGGGCGGGGCCAGGTCCGGTCCGTCCTGCATGGCACGGTGGACGTGCCGCACCAGCAACGCCCCGGAGGTCAGCGTGATCAGGCAAAGGGCCAGCTGCAGCAGGGCGGGAAAGAAGAAGGCGACGGGGGTGGCTTCGGCCTCCACGATCCGTTCCCGCCGGGCGACCAGCGTGGGGAGCTCGGCGCCGCCCAGCAGCACCCCGCCCAGCGCCGTGATCGCGGCCAGCGCCGGAGTCCACAGCGTGGCGGCGAGTGTCCCGGGCCAGGACCGGGCGGCGAGGACGGCGGCGGGAACACCCACCGCCCCGCCCACGATCACTGCCGCGGCCAGGATCGCCAGCCCCTCCAGCAGCACCGCCATCAGCAGGAGCCGCCGTGACGCGCCCACCGCCCGCCGGACGCTGATCTCTCCGGCACGCGCCTGCGCCCGGGCGAAGAACAGCACCAGCAGGGTGATCACCGCCGTGATGAAGAGGGCAACGCCGGCCGCGGTGAGCAGGCCGAACAGGTCCGACGCCGCCGCCTGCCGCAGCCCCTGTGGCGTCAGAGCGGGCGTCGCCACGGGGAGTTCCGTGAGCATCATCTCGACGCCCGCTGGCTGGAGCCGGGTGCCGACGCGGCCGCCATCAGCACCGAACAGTGGGGCCACCGGCGCCAGGGCGGCCACGCTCACCGCCGCGGTAACGGCCAGCAGCAGGACGGTGTTCCGGTACATGCGGCTCCCGCTCAGCGCGGTGGTGACTGCGGGGTGGAGCCGGGGTCGCGGTCGCGGGCGCGCGACGGGGAGGGAGCCGGCCATGGCGGGACGCCGGGGAGGCAGAGGGTCCTGTCAGGCGGTCGCCGGCGCCCGGCTGGCCAGCACCGCGCGCACCGTGGTGAGCACATCCGGGAAGAGATGATCCCGCTGCCACAGCTCGGCGGCCCATCGGGTGGCGGGGGCGAGGTCGCCCGCTCCCGGCGCCAGCGTGGCGAGCAGCGATTCCGCGTCGCTGCAGTGGCCGGTGAAGCGCTGGATGGCGTAGTCCGTGACCGCACCGGTGGACATGATGAATTGCCAATCCGAGGACATGGCCAGGAGCATGGCGCGGGCGGCCTGCGCCAGCACCGGCTGCCGGGCGGGATCATCGATGGCCGAGGCCGCGGTGGCCCAGAAGCGTTGTTCGATGGCCCACAGGCGCCGCCAGGTCCACGCCGTCTGGTCGTTGAGCCACATGCTGTAGTCGCCGTCGGCACCCCAGGATCCCGGCGTCAGCCGCACCGCCTGGGTGGGTGGGAGGGCGCGCAGATGCGCTCCCGCGGTCCGCGGGGTGACCACCTGCTGCCGGGCGAGTGCCCGGTACATCTGGCCCAGGAATTCCACCCCTTCGAACCACCAGTGGCCGAACAGCTCGGTGTCAAAGGGGACCGCCACCAGGTTCTCCTCACGGTCCCGCTCGGGCGCTCGCGCGATCTGCTCCAGCAGTCCGGCAAAGTGTCTGGCGTGGACCCCCGCGCGGGCAATGGCGCGGTCGGGCTGATAGGGCAGTTTGTCTCCGAGATCGGATCCCGGGGCGCTTACCCGCCAGTACTTGAGTCCGCCCGGCCAGCGGATCTTGTGAAACTCGAGATACCATTCGTCGCCGGGGTAGCCCTCGTGCCGGCTCCACACCTGGCGCGAGGCACACGGATCGCGCACCAGGGCCGCGACCGGACCGGGTCCTCCGGCGTTGGACACGGTGTAGGCCCGGTAGGGTGAATTCCGGCGCGCGGCCGTCCCCCCTTCGCGCCCCCGTGTGTCGTCCGGCGGGCCGCCATCGTCGGCATACATCCCGAGGGGCAGGCCGGCGGAGGCCAGGTGGCTGTCGACGAAGAAATACTGGAATCCCGCCGCCGCCACATGGCTCTCAAGACCGCTTCGGGGGCCGGCCCCCGGCGCACCGGGCAGCGGCTCCCAGTGGGCCGACGGACGATAGGCGCACTCCGGCAGCCACAGCCCCGCCGGATCCCGTCCAAAGATCCGGCGGTGTTCGGCAAAGCCCAGCCGGAGCTGGAGCTGGATGCTTTCATCCCGGGACAGCAGCGGAAGAAACCCGTGGGTCGCGCCGCTGGACATCAGCTCCAGTCGCCCGGCGTCGGCATGCCGGCGAAAGGCGGCCGCGAGATCCCCCTGAGTACGCCGGAAGATCTGCTGCAGGCCCGTGAGGTGGCTGTGCCAGAAATGCGCCAGGGGCAGGAGGTGGAGATCGCCGGTCCGGGAGAGCGATTCCTCCGCCTCCGCGCAGGTCCGCAGACGCTGCCCGAAGTAGGCGTCCATCTCCCGGGCGAAGTCGGGACTGCTCAGCTGGTTGGCGAGGACCGGCGTGATGCCCAGGGTGATCGGCGCCGCGATGCCTTCCGCCTCGAGGCGGTCGAGCGTGACCAGCAGCGGCAGGTAGGTGTCGATGGCCGCCTCGCACAGCCAGTCGCTGCCGTGCGGCCAGCGGCCGTGGTTCAGCACCCAGGGAAGGTGGCTGTGCAAGGCGAGGACGAAATCCACGGCGGCCCTAGCCGATCGACGGCTGGGAGAGAATACGGCGATAGACGGCGAGGTATTTCTCCGAGGAACGGTCCCAGGAGAAGTCCTTCTGCATGGCGGTGCGCATCATCTGCTCCCAGGCCGGCGTGTGGTCGTAGCGGTCCATGACATGCCGGGCCACGCGCAGCAGATCCTCGGAGCTGTACTCGTCGAACAGGAATCCCGAGGCGCCGTCCTCGATAGTATCGGCCAGGCCGCCCACCCGGCGGGCCAGCGGCACGGCACCGTACCGCTCCGCCCGCAACTGGGCCAGGCCGCAGGGCTCGTAGAGCGACGGCATGAGGTAGATGTCGGCGCCGGCCATGAGTCGGTGCTCCAGCCGCTCGGAGAAGCCCAGGTGCACGCTGATCCGGTCGGGCCAGCGGGACTCGTACATCTTGAGCATCGCCTCGTACTTCGCCTCGCCGGTGCCCAGGAAGATGAACTGGGCCTCCAGCATGAAGAGGGTATACTCTCCCGTGATCAGCTCCAGGCCCTTCTGGTGGGTCATGCGGGCGGTCATGGCAAACACCGGTACCCGCCGCCGCTGCGGCAGGCCGAAGCTCCGCTGCAGCGCCGCCTTGCAGCGCGCCTTGCCATTCAGGTCGGCGACGGAGTAGTTGGCGGTGATCTGGTCGTCGGTGGCGGGATCCCACTCCTTCATGTCGATCCCGTTCACGATCCCGGAGAACCGGTCGCCCAGGTCCATGAACACATCGTGCAGCCCGAACCCGCCGACCGGCGTGCGGAGTTCGTGGGCGTGCATCGGGCTGACGGTGGTCACCGCGTCGGCGAACTTGAGCCCGCCCTTGAGCAGGTTGAGCTTGTCGTGCCACTCCATCGCGTGCCAGGTGTACAGCTTCCACGGGAGGCCGATCTCCGGCATGCCGTTGGCGGGGAAGTGGCCTTGGAACCCCGCGTTGTGGACGGTGAGGACCGTGCGAATCCCCTTCGCAAACGCCTGGTCCGCGTGGTGGGTGCGGAGGTAGACCGCGGCCAGCGCGGTGTGCCAGTCGTGGCAGTGCAGCACGCAGGGCGTCCGGGTGACGCGCGGCAGCATCTCCAGCGCCGCCCGGCAGAAGAACGCCCAGCGCTGGAGGTTGTCGGGGTAGTCCATGCCCGACTCGCCGTACAACCCGGCGCGGTCGAAGTAGGGATGCTCGATACAGTACACCCGGGTCCGGCCCGGCTCGCTGGGGATGCGGAACAACCGGGCTTCCTCGGTGCGGGAACCCACCTGCACCTGGAAGGGTCCCGCTACCCGTTCCAGGCCGACGGCGCTGCTGCGCACCGACCGATGCAGGGGAATGATGACCGCTGCCGGGATGCCCTGCGCCGCCTGACTGGCCGCCAGGCCGGCGACTGCCTCGGCCAGCCCGCCGGTCCGAGCGAGCCAGCCGTACTCGGCGGCCAGGTGCACGATGCTGACGGGCGCGCCGTCGCCGATCCGCAGTACGCTCTGCGGCACGGCATGCTCGCCGGTGTGGCGCCCGTCAGGCCGGAGGGACACTTGTGGGAGCCTCTCCCCGCATGGCCGGGGCGTAATAGCCGGTGACGTAATCCTGCACCATCCGCCGAGCCGTGAAGTGCTCGCCGGCCGTCTTGAGCGCGTACTTCATCCGCAGCAGCCATTCCACCGGGAGTCCCCGGGCGTTGCGCTTGTAGTACAGGGGGACCACCTGCTGCTCCAGCAGCTCGAACAACCGCTCGCTGTCGGCCTGGTCGGTCTCCTCACCCGCCCCGGGGGTGGGGATGGCCCAGCCATTCTGACCCATATAGCCCTCCGCCCACCACCCGTCGAGGGTGCTGAGCTGGGGCACGGCGTTGAGCGCCGCTTTCATCCCGCTGGTGCCACAGGCTTCCAGCGGCACGCGGGGCGTGTTGAGCCAGACGTCCACACCCTGGACCAGGCGGTGGGCCAGGTGCATCTCGTAGTCCTCGATGAACGCGACGCGCCCCTCGAGGCGCGGGTCACGGGTAAAGGCGTAGACCTGCTGCAGCACCTCCTTGCCCGGCTGGTCCTCGGGGTGCGCCTTCCCCGCGAAGATCAGCTGCACCGGACGCCACGGATTGACCAGCAGGTCATGCAGCCGGTCGAAGTCCCGGAACAGCAGCGCCGCCCGCTTGTAGGTGGCGAAGCGCCGGGCAAAGCCGATCACCAGCGCGTCCGGGCTGATGAGGGTGCCCGCGCCCACGACGTGCGCGGCCTCCTTCCAGCGTTCCGCCCAGCGCCTTCGGGCATCTTCGCGGATGTAGGCCAGCAGACCGCCCTTGAGTTCGGTGTGCAGATCCCACAGTTCGCGGTCGTCGAGCGTGAGGACCAGGTCCCAGAATCCCGGCTCGTCCACCAGTTCGAGCCACCCCTCGCCGAGGTGCCGGTCGAGCAGCTGGCGCATGCTGCCGGCCATCCAGGTCGGCAGATGGACCCCGTTGGTCACATGGCCGATGGGCACCTGCTCGGGCGCCAACTGGGGCCACAAGGGCCGCCACAGTCCGCGCGAGACTTCGCCGTGCTTGGCGGCGACGCCGTTCACCCGTCCCGACAGCCGGAGCGCGATGGCCGTCATGTGGAACTGGGCGCTGGCGTCCCCCGGATTGGCCCCGATGCCGAGGAACTCGGCCTCGGTGATGCCGAGTTCCTCCCAGACCGGACCGGAGCAGGCGACAACCTCGGTGGTGTCGAACCGGTCGTGTCCCGCCGGCACCGGGGTGTGGGTGGTGAAGATGCTGCGGGCCCGCACCTCGGCGACGGCCTGGGTGTATGGCATGCCCGCGGCGACCAACTCGCGCAGCCGCTCGATCAGCATGAAGGCGGCGTGCCCTTCGTTGGCGTGCCAGGCGGTGGGATCGAGCCCGACGGCGCGCAGGACCCGCACTCCGCCCACCCCGAGAATCCACTCCTGCCGCAGCCGCATGGCGAGGCCGCCGGCGTAGAGCTTGCCCGAGAGGTCGCGGTCGGCGGCGTCGTTCTGCTCCAGGTTGGTATCGAGGAGGTAGACCGGGACCCGGCCGACCTGCATCCGCCAGGCGCCGATGTGGACCGTGCGGTCGAAGGTCCGCACCACCGCCAGCCAGGGCTCACCGCCCGGGCCGGCGAGCCGCTCCAGCGGCGTGCTCTCGATGTCGAAGCGGACGTCGCTGTCCTCCTGCCACCCATCGATGCGCAGGCGCTGGTCGAAATAGCCCTTGGTATAGAACAGCCCCACCCCGACCAGCGGCACGCCGAGGTCGCTGGCGGCCTTGCAGTGGTCGCCGGCCAGGATGCCCAGGCCGCCGGAGTAGATGGGCACCGAGTTGTGGAGGCCGAACTCGGCGCAGAAGTAGGCCACCGGCCGCGTGAGTTCCGGATGCCGGGTATGAAACCAGGTATTGGGCCCCGTGAGCGCCCGGACCGCACTGTCCATGACCCGATCGTAGAGTACCAGAAAGGCGGGATCGGTCGCGCAGGCGGAGAGCCGGGCCGGATCGACCCGGCGGAGCAGTTCCAGCGGATTGTGCTTGGTCAGGTGCCAGAGCGGCTCGTCGATCCGTCGGAACACCTGTCGGGCGTCGGTGGACCAGCTCCACCACAGATTGGTCGCCAGCGTGGCCAGCCCCTCGATGCGGGGCGGCAGATATGGAATGCGGACTCGGGGCAGGGTCATGAGCTCGGGTGGTGGTCGGGACTGCAGAGTCGGATCGGGGAAAGTACCACGGGGCCGGACCCGGGGGAACCGGCCTCCCGGGGCGGCGGAACCATCACGCCTAGCGCTTCAGCGGCTTGTACTTGATGCGGTGCGGCTGGTTGGCGTCGACGCCCTTGCGGCGCTTGAGATCGGCGGTGTAGTCCTGGTAGTTCCCCTCGAACCAGACCACTTCGCTGTCTCCCTCGAAGGCCAGGATGTGGGTCGCGATCCGGTCCAGGAACCACCGGTCGTGGCTGATGACCACAGCGCAGCCCGGGAAACCCACCAGCGCGTCCTCGAGGGCCCGCAGGGTATCCACATCGAGGTCGTTGGTGGGCTCGTCCAGCAGCAGCAGGTTGCCGCCGGTCTTGAGCAGTTTGGCCAGGTGCAGCCGGTTGCGCTCGCCGCCCGAGAGCAGCCCCACCTTCTTCTGCTGGTCGGAGCCGCGAAAGTTGAATCCGGCGGCATAGGCCCGCGCATTGACCTTGCGGGTGCCGAACTGCAGCTCGTCCTGGCCGCCCGAGATCTCCTGGTACACGGTCTTGTCGGCCGCCAGGGCGTCGCGGCTCTGGTCCACATAGGCAATCTGCACCGTCTGGCCCACGGTGAGATCTCCGCTGGTCGCGGTCTCCTGGCCGGCGATCATCCGGAAGAGCGTGGTCTTGCCGGCGCCGTTGGGGCCGATAATGCCGACGATCCCGCCCCGGGGGAGCGAGAAGTTCAGCTTCTCGAACAGCAGCCGGTCGCCGAAGGCCTTGGAGACGTCCCGGGCGATGACTACGTCCTCTCCCAGACGCTCCGGCACCGGAATCAGGATTTCCGCCGAGCCTTCGGTCTGCCGCTCCGCTTCGGCGCGGAGTTCTTCATAGCGCGCGATCCGCGCCTTGCTCTTGGCCTGGCGGGCGCGGGGCGACATCCGGATCCACTCGAGCTCATGCTGCAAGGTGCGCTGCCGGGCGCTGGCCTGCTTCTCTTCCTGCGCCATGCGGGCCTGCTTCTGTTCCAGCCAGGAGCTGTAATTCCCTTCCCAGGGAATCCCCGTCCCCTGGTACAGCTCCAGAATCCACTTGGCCACATTGTCCAGGAAGTACCGGTCGTGGGTCACGGCCACGACGGTGCCCTTGAATTCCGCCAGGAACCGCTCCAGCCACCACACGCTCTCGGCGTCCAGGTGATTGGTCGGCTCATCCAGCAGCAGCATGTCCGGCTCGGACAGGAGCAGGCGGCACAGCGCCACCCGGCGCCGCTCCCCGCCCGAGATGCTGGTAACGTCCGCCTCGCCGGGGGGCAGCCGCAGCGCGTCCATGGCGAGGTCGATCTTGTGATCCAGCTCCCACAGCCCCAGGGTCTCGATCCGCTCCTGCACCCGGCCCTGTTTCTCCAGCAGCCGGTTCATGGCGTCGTCGTCCATCGGCTCCGCGAACTTCACGGCGATGGCATTGAACTCATCGAGCAGGGCCCGCTGGTCCGCGACGCCGTCCTCGACGTTGCCGCGGACGTCCTTGGCCGGATCGAGCTGCGGCTCCTGCGGCAGGAAGCCGACCCGGGTCCCCGCCAGGGGCTTCGCCTCGCCGAGAAAGTCCTGGTCCACCCCGGCCATGATGCGCAGCAGGGTCGACTTGCCGGCGCCGTTGGAGCCGAGCACGCCGATCTTGGCGCCGGGATAGAACGAGAGGTAGATCCCCTTGAGGATCTCGCGAGACGGGGGCACGACCTTTCGCAGGTCGCGCATCGTGAAGATGTATTCGCCGGCCATAGGGCGGGGAGTATACACTCGGGCCCGCTGCCGATGCCACGGGCGGTCGATCCGGGTCCGGCATCACCACTCGGCCCACCCCGAGACGCGAAGAGCGCCCCGACGGGGGCGCCCTTGGTACCGCAAGACCAGCCGATCGGAACTAGCTGAGGTTCTTGTTGGCGATCTTGGCCAGATCGAACATGGTGACCTGGTCCTTCTTGAAGAGCGGCCGGAGCTTGGCGTCGGCATTGATGGCGCGCCGGTTCTTCTTGTCCTGCAGGTCGTGCTTCTTGATGTAGACCCAGAGCTTCTTGATGACTTCCGTCCGGGGCAGCGCCTTCTCTCCTACCACGGCCGCGAGGTTTGCGCTCGGCATCATGGGCTTCATGAACGCCGCGCTCGGCTTCCGCTTGGCCCTGGTCGCTTTCTTCGCCTTCTTCTTGGTGGCCATCAGGAGTCTCCACTTGAGAGGGAAAACGGGGATCCGGCGCCATGCACTGCGCGCCGCCCGAGACCAAAGTAAGGGGTTGCCCGGCGAGTGCAAGAGGGAAAACGGGGTTTTCCCCTCGGAAGAGCGGTCATTCTCCGAGGGAAGCATCGGCCCGCCGGCCCGGGCCGCCTCGGGAATGCCGGACGGGGGGGCTATCTTCCGAGGGAAATCCACACCGGATGCTGACCATGCATGGCAAACTGCTCCCGGGATTGACCCTGGTCATTCCCCTCCTGCTGGCGCCGCAGGCGCCACCCCCCGCGCCGGGCGCGCCCCCGGCCACCTGTGGCCGGAATCAGGGACTCACGCTCCCCGAGGGCTTCTGCGCCGTGGTAGTCGGCGAACAACTCGGCCGGGTCCGGCAGATCGCCGTAGCGCCCAACGGGGACGTCTTCGCGGCCCTCGGCAGCAACCCGGGCGGCGTCCTGGTCCTCCGAGACGCCGACGGCGATGGCCGGGCCGAAATCCGCCGCCAGTTCCACGACGAAGGCGGGACCGGCATCGCCCTGCATCGGGGCTACCTCTGGTTCTCCCCCAGCGGCGAGGTGCTGCGCTGGCGCTGGACCCCCGGCGCGCTCGAGTCGGCCGGACCGCCGGAGCAGGTCGTCGGGCACCTGCCCGACGGGGGGCACAGCGCCAAGAGCTTCGCCTTTCTCGGCGGCGATACCCTGATCGTGAACTTCGGATCGCGGTCCAACAGTTGTCAGGTGTCGGACCGCGCCTATCACTCCCCGGGCCAGGACCCCTGCCGGGAACTCGACGAACGCGCCGGCCTCTGGCGCTTCAGCACCGACAAGCTCCGGCAGCGCCCCGCCGACGGCGCGCGCTACGCCACCGGCCTGCGCAACACCATGGCGCTCGCCGTCGATCCCGCCACCGGCAGGCTCTTTGCCGCCCCCCACGGCCGGGATCAACTGGCCCAGAACTGGGGGTTCAGCGATGCCCAGGGCGCCGAGTTGCCGGCGGAAGAATTCATGCAGGTGAACGGAGGAGACGACTTCGGCTGGCCGTACTGCTATTTCGATCAGCAGGCGGGCAAGAAGGTCCTCGCCCCCGAATACGGCGGCGACGGCCGGGAGATCGGCCGGTGCGCGGGCAAGAAGAATCCGTTGATCGGTTTTCCCGGGCATTGGGCGCCGATGGCGATCGCCTTTGCCGGCGGCACTCAATTTCCCGAGCACTACCGCCGGGGGGCGTTCATCGCCTTCCACGGCTCCTGGAACCGGGCGCCGCTGCCGCAGGCGGGGTATCGCGTGGTCTTCGCGCCGTTCGGCGCCAACGGAATGCCCACGGGGCAGTACGAGACCTTTGCCACCGGCTCCGAGGGCCCCACCAGCCTGCGCGCCTCTGGCCTGGCCCTGGGTCCGGACGGCTCGCTGTATATTGCCAACGAAAGCACCGGCACCATCTACCGGGTAATGGCCCAATGATCCGACCCACGCTGTTCGCAACCGCCTTGCTGCTCGGGGCCGCGGCCGCCCCGCCCGCGGCAGCGCAGGATCCAGCGCCGCTCGCCGTCGGGGACACCGCACCCGACTTTGCTCTGGCCGGTGCCACCCGGGACGGCGTGCTGGACACCGCCGTGCGCCTGAGCGACCTCCGGGACCAGACGGTGGTCATCGCATTCTTCTATCGGGCCAAGAGCAGCGGCTGAACCATTCAAATGGACGCGTACCGTGATCAGTACGCGCAGCTGTTCCGGGATGGCCGCAATGTGGCGCTGCTGGCGATCAGCGTGGATTCGGTGCCCGAATTGGCCGGGTGGGCCGAGGAGCGCCAGTATCCCTTCCGGCTGCTCAGCGATCCGGGCGGGGTGGTGGGCAAGCGCTACGGGGCCTTTGCGGCGAAGTACGGCGTCGATAACCGCACGCTCTACGTGATCGCGCCGGGAGGGAGGATCAGCTACGTGGCCGCGCCGTTCCGGGAGGTGGATCCGAAGGCCTACACCGACCTGGGCGAGGCCGTCGCGGCGGTGACGCCGTAGCGCCGGAGACTATCGGAGCTTGCCCATCGCCTGCTCCACCTGCCGCAGGTCGGGGTCGATGGTGACCGGCCGGTTGGCCCGCGGCGGCGGGGGCTCCGTCTCCTGGTGATAGGAGAGCAGGGCCCCGGGGTCCTTCAGGACATGCCCCGTAAGAATCGCGGTCACCCTGGCGCCGCGGTCGATGATTCCCTCCTCCCGCAGTCGCCGAGCCCCCGCCACGGCCGCAGCACTGGCCGGCTCGCAGCCCACACCCCCCGCATCGATCACCGCCTTGGCCTCGAGGATCTCGGCATCCGTCGCCGTGGTGACCACGCCGTCGGTCTCGCGGATCGAGCGCACCGCCCGGTCCCAGCTGGCCGGATCGCCGATCTTGATCGCGGTGGCCAGCGTTTCTGCCTTCACGGTGTGCCGGGTCCGGAAGCCCTCCGCGAATCCCCGGGCAAACGGCGCGGCGCCCGCGGCCTGCACCGCCGCCAGCCGCGGGAGCCGATCGATCAGCCCCAGCGCCTTGGCCTCGCGCAGCGCCTTCCCGAACGCGGCGGTGTTGCCGAGGTTGCCGGCCGGCAGGACGATCCAGTCCGGTACCTCCCAGCGGAGTTGATGCAGCAGCTCCAGGACGATGGTCTTCTGCCCCTCGAGCCGGAACGGATTGATCGAGTTGAGCAGGTACACGCCCAGCGCCTTCGACGCCTCCTGGGCCAGCCGCAGGCAGGCGTCGAAATCTCCCCGCACCAGCAGGGTCCTGGCGCCATAGGCCAATGACTGCGACAGCTTGCCAAGCGCCACCTGGCCCGCCGGAACGAACACCAGGGCGGGAATCCCGGCCTGAGCCCCATAGGCCGCCAGCGCCGCCGAGGTGTTGCCGGTGGAGGCGCAGGCAATGGCCCGGGCACCCAGTCGCAGTGCCTGGGTGACGCCCACCGTCATGCCCCGGTCCTTGAACGAGCCGGTGGGGTTGTGACCCTCGTGCTTCAGGCGCAACTCTGGGAGACCGGCCCACTCGCTGATCCCGGACCGGCGGAGCAGGGGAGTGTTCCCCTCGGGATGGGTCACGGCGCGATCGGCGCCGTGGGGCAGCACCAGCTCGCGGTAGCGCCACACCCCGGAGAGGTTGAGGGGGTCCCGCTGCCCCAGGCGTTCTTCGAACAGCCGCCGCAGCGAGGCGCCGTCTTCCATGGGCGGCGTGTGCTGCAGCTCCAGCAACCCGCCACAATCGCAGCGGACCGTCGGATCGAGATCGCCCAGGCGATCGCCGCAGGTGGCACAGACCTGCACCGTGGTCATTGGCCCTCCTTCAGGACCCGCGCCCCCACAAGACTCACCTCGCTCACCCGGGTAGTGCAGGGCACGCCCGCCGCCTCGTAAGCGGCTCCCATGGCCCGGGCGATACGTTCGCCGGACGGCTGATCGTTCGCGAACGCAAACGCCGTGGGCCCGCTCCCGGAAATTGAACAACCGAAGGCGCCGGCCTCCAGTGCCGCCGCCTTGGCCGCCAGAAATCCCGGCAGGAGCCTGGCCCGTGCCGGCTCGGCGATGCGATCGTCGATCGCCCGGCCCAGCAGCGCCAGGTCCCCCGTGGCAAAGGCGAGCGTCATGGCGGCCACCTGGGCCGCCTGATGCAACGCCAGGTCGCGGGACACCTGTTCTGGCAGCACCGCGCGCCCCTCGACGGTCCGCAGCCGCTGCCCCGGGTGCGCCAGCACGACCTTGAGTCCCGCCGGCACCGGCAGCCGGACGTAATCGAACGCAGCCGCCTCCCGGATCAGCACGATGCCCCCGATCAGGGACGGGAGGATGTTGTCCAGGTGCCGCCCCGCGACCCGCACCTCGGCGGCCAGGGCCGACTCGATGAGTTGGCGCTCGCTCAGCCCCAGTCCGAACAGCGCGTTGGTGGCCACTGCGGCCGCCACGGCGGACGCGGCGCTCCCGCCCTGACCTCCGGAGAGCGGCAGCCCCTTGGTGACACGCAGTGCGAGCCCCGCCCGTGCTCTTCCCGCCAGCTCCAGGGCAGCCTGGGCCGCGAGGGCGGCGGTATTCGCGCCCGCCTCCCGCGGCAGGTCCGGGTGTCCCGCATCCACTACCACGACGCCGGGAGACTCGGCGCGGGACACCTCCACGGTGTCTCCCGCCCAGGCGACCGCCATCCCCAGGATGTCTAGGCCGGGGCCGATGTTGCCGACCGACCCCGGCGCGAAGGCCCGCACCGTCGCGGTCATCCTCGGGACAGCGCCAGGACGTCGTTCAGCACGCCCGCGGCCGTGACGACCGGGCCCGCGCCGGGACCGCGCACCACCAGCGGGTGTTCCCGGTAGCGCGCCGTGGTGAAGACGATCTGGTTGTCGCTGCCCTTGAGCGCCGCGAACGGGCTGTCCGGCCCGACCGCCTGCAACCCGACCCGAAGCCGCCTGGGCGTAACCGTGGCGACGTACCGCAGCACCCTGCCCTTCTGCTGGGCGCTGCGGACTTTCTGCGCAAAGTGGTCGTCCCATTGCGTCAGCCGGGCCAGGAACTGCTTGAGCGGCAGCGCGCGAGCATCGGGCGGGACCAGCGACTCGGTCACCACCGAGGCCGGTTCGCCCCGGAAACCCATCAGCCGCCCGAGAATCAGCGCCTTGCGGGCGACGTCCTGGCCCGAGAGATCCTCCCGCGGATCGGGCTCAGTGTACCCGGCCTCGATGGCGGCGTTCATGATCTGGGAAAACTTCTTCCAGCGTTCCAGCTCGGACAGCAGGAAGCCCAGCGTGCCGGAGAGGCACCCTTCAATCGATTCCACCTCGTCTCCGGTCTCGACGAGCTTGGCAAAGGTGTCCATCACCGGGAGGCCGGCTCCGACGGTAGCCTCATACCGAAGCCGCCGTCCGTGCTGGGCGGCCAGGGCGGCGAGGTCCTCCGCCTGACGCGCCGGTCCCGCCAGCGGCTTCTTGTTGGCCAGCACCACGTCCATCCCCGCCTCCAGCGCCGCCGTGAGGACCGGCGTGGTGTCGTCGGCCGTTACGTCGACCAGCACCGGGTGGGACAGGGCGTGCGACAGTGCCCGGCGCACGGCGGCCTCCGCCGGCTCGGCGCGCCCGCCCTCGAGGTGCTTGAGCGAATGGCCGCGGGCCTTCTCCCGCGCAATCGTCGTCATCCGGTGAGCCGAGAGTCCGGCGGGATCGAACACCACGCCGCTCCGGTCGGCCACGCCGACGATCCGTACCCTCGGTCCCGTCGCGGGGAGCTGAGCCACCAGTTCGCTGAAGCTCCGCCCGATCCGGCCAAAGCCGAGCAGGAACAGGTCCAGGCCGTCCGCCACGCGGACCGACCCGCCGCCGAGCTTGGCCAGCTGGAACGCCGCGTGAATGGCGCACTGCGCCTGGGCGGACTGCCCCTCGTCGATCACCGCCGAGATGTTGAGTTCGCTCGATCCCTGGGCGATCGCGATCACGTTGATCCCGGCGCCGGCCAGGGCCGAAAAGACCCGCTGGGCCACGCCGGGAGTGCCGGCCATGCCGAGCCCCACGACCGCCAGCGTCGCCACGCCGGGCCGCACCGCCACGCCGTCGATCTCCCGGTGGGCGATCTCATCCCGGAAGGCCTCCGTCAGGCACAGCCGGGCGCGCTCGGCACCGGCCGCCGGCACCGAGAAGCAGATGGAATGTTCCGACGAGGCCTGGCTGATCAGGGAGACCGAGATCCGCTCACGCTGCAGCGCCGCGAACGTGCGGGCCGCCACGCCGGGCACGCCGAGCATGCCGTTGCCCTCGACCGTGAGGAGCGCCTGTCCTCCCGCGGCGGAGAGTGCCTTGACCGGAACATCGAGCCCGGTTTCCCGCTCCGAGACTTCGGTGCCGGCCGCCCCCGGGTCGGCGAATGGCCGCACGAACAGCGGCACCGCGCGCCCGATGATCGGAATCAGAGCCCGCGGGTGCAGCACCTTGGCGCCGTAGTACGCCAGTTCAGCCGCTTCCCGGACGTTCAGCTGGGGCAGCACGCGCGCATCGGGGACCACGCGGGGATCGGCGGTAAGCAACCCCGGCACGTCCTTCCACAGGTGCACCGCCCGTCCCTGCAGCGCCCGCCCGGCCAGTGCCGCGGTCAGGTCCGAGCCGCCCCGTCCCAGGGTGGTGAGTTCTCCCTCGGCGGTCGCGCCGATAAATCCCGGCAGCACCGGAACGATGCCCTGCTTGAGCAGCGGGGTGAGCGCCTTCTTGAGCCGCGCATCACACGCCTCGAGGTCGGGCGAGGCGTTGCCGAAGTGGGCATCGGTCCGGATCACGGCGGTGGCGTCGATGTACCGCGCCTTGATCCCCGCCGCGACCAGCGCCGCGGTGACCAGGCGGGCGGACAGCCGCTCGCCGCGGGCCACTAGCACGTCGCCGGTTCGGGGAGTCAGTTCCCGGAGGATCGACAGCCCTTTGGTCAGAGCGTCCAGCTCCGCGAACTGCGCCTCGACGAACGCCTGGAGTTCGGCACGCGCCGGGCCCGCCGGCACCAGCGTCCGGGCGGCCGCCACATGCCGCTCGCGCAGGGCGGCGGTCGCGGCCTGGGCCTGGTCGAGTGCGCCGCCCCGGGCCCGCGCCGCGATCTCGAGCAGCTGGTCGGTCACCCCGGCCATGGCGGAGACCACCACCACCCGGGGCCCGGGCCGGTCGCGGACGATCGCCACGGCCTGCCGGACCGCCGCCGCATCCGCGAGGGAGGCGCCGCCGAACTTGTGGACCTCGAGCCGAGGGGAGTTGCGAGGCATAGGGGCGGAAGGATACGGGGGAAGGAGGGATTGAGGGAGTGGGGCGGTCCCCCATTACCTTTTCCGTCATGCTGACGCTGCTCAAGCTGCTGCAGTCCCTCTTCAAGACCCTGCACTCCGAGGGGACTCCCGGCCAGGTCGCCGCCGGTATCATGCTGGGCGCCGGCATCGGGCTGTCACCGCTCCTGTCGGGCCACAACCTGCTGCTCTTTGCGATGATCGTGCTGCTGAACGTCAGCTTCGGCGGGGGGATGCTCGGACTGGCGCTCTTTACCCCGGTCGCGTTCCTGCTCGATCCGGTGTTCGACCGGCTGGGCTATGTCCTGCTCGAGGCGCCGGCGCTGCAGGCGCTCTGGACCAGCCTCTACAACACGCCGCTGGTGCCCTATACCAGCTTCAACAACACGGTGACGCTGGGAGCCCTGGTGGCGTGGCTGGCCTTGGCCGTGCCGATCTACTTCGGGGCCCGGGCCGCGGTGTCGCGGTATCGCGCCAAGTACGGTGAGCGGGTCAACAACAGCCGCCTCATGAAGGCGCTCAAGGCCTCCAAGGCGTACAACGTGTATTCCTGGTTTCAGGCCGAATGACGGCGCCCCGGTTCAAGGTCTTCCGCTGGCGAGCCATCGGCCCGCTGCTCCTGTTCCTGCTGCTGCTGGTGGGGCTGTGGATGGCCTTCGCAGACACGGTGGCGCGCGGGATGGCCGAGGACAACCTCTCGGGAATGCTCGGCACCCAGGTGGATATCGGGCGGCTGACCATTCTCGAAGGAGAGGCGGCGGTCGAGGTACGTCAGCTGGCCATTGCCGATCCCCGCGATCCCCGCCGCAACCTGCTCGAGGCTGGCACGATCCTCATTGACCTGGATCCGGTGCCGCTCACCGAGAAGAAACTGGTGATCGACCGGCTCTCCCTCAACGGTCTGCAATTCCTGACACAGCGGGCAACTCCGGCCCGCCCCGCCGACCCCAACAGTCCCGCCGGCCGGCTGCTGGCCCAGACCGACGCCTGGGCCCGCGAGAAATTCCAGTTTCCCGCCCTGGCGCTGGGCCGGATCGACAGTGCACGGAGCCTGGTGCTCAATCCGGACCAGCTGGGGACGGTGAAGGCCGCCGTCGCGCTGGCGGGGCGGGTGGATTCCACCCGCCAGGCCTTCGAGGAAAGCCTGAACCAGCTCCAGCTCAAGGCGCTCGTTGACTCTTCCGCCGAGCTGGCCACCCAGCTTGCCGCACTCGATCCGAAGAAACTCGGCCTCGCCGGTGTGCAGCGTACCGTTTCATCGGTGCAGCAGAGGCTGGACAGGATCAAGCGAGCCCAGAGCCAGCTGCAGGGCCTGGAACAGTCGGCACGCACCTCCCTGGCCACGCTCCAGCAGGGGTTGCAGGAGGTGGACGCCGCCCGCCAGCGGGACTACGCCTTTGCGCGGAGCCTGCTGCAGCTTCCCAGCCTCGACGCCCCCGACGTGAGTGCCGCGCTCTTCGGCGAACCGAGTGCCGGTTTCTTCGAGGCGGCCCTGGGGTACGCCCGCCTCATCGAGCGCTACGTGCCGCCGGGACTCGAGCCCTGGAAACGGCCGGGCCCCAGGCGCACCCGGCTCGACGGCACCACGGTGGAGTTTCCCAAGGTCGCCGAGTACCCCCGGTTCCTGCTCAAGCAGGGCGATGTTGACCTGACGGTGGGTGGTCCGGTGCCCGGCTCCCTCAAGGCCACCGCCAATGGAATCACCAGCCAGCCGGCCCTGATCGGCGTTCCGGCCACCGTTGCCATCACTGGAGCGCTCGGAAAGGATCGTTCAGTCGGGGTCCAGCTCGGGGCCATGGTGCGGCGGTTCGGCCGCGCGCCCAAGGATTCGCTCGCCGCCCGGCTCACCGGCGTGTCCCTGCCGGCCATCCAGTTCCCCAAGCTGCCGTTCGGCGTGGACCCCGGTGCCAGCACGCTGAGCACCAGCTTCACCCTGGCCGGTGACCGGATTCAGGGAAGCTGGGAGATCCTGTCCGATCGGGTGACCTGGCTGGCCGACAGCACCGGGCTCAAGAACGCCTCGGTCTTCGAAGCGACCATCTGGCGGGTGCTCTCCGGGCTCACTGTGTTGCGGGTGCGAGCGGAACTGGGCGGCACCATCGAGCATCCGACGCTGGCCATCCGCTCCAACCTCGACGATGCCATCGCCGGCCGGCTGCGTGCCTTGCTTGGCGAAGAGATCGCCAAGGCGGAGCGCAAGGTGCGCCAAGCGGTGGATCAGCTGGTGGATCAGCAGGTCACGGCGGTGCAGGCCCGGGTGAGCGACCTCACCACCCAGGTGACCGACCGCCTGCCGGTGGAGCGGGGCCAGCTGGATGCGGTGCACCAGCGGCTGGAGACGGAAGTGCGCCGGCTGACGCGCGGCGCCGCCGGTGGCATCACACTCCCGAAGCTGTAACAGCCCCGTCGCCTGGCGACCCAATCGCCCAATCGCCTATTTATGACCATTGTCACCGCCCTGGCTCTTGTTCTCCTCGGCCTGGCCCTTCTCGCCGGCGGCGGAGAGGCCCTGGTGCGCGGCGCCACCGCCATCGCCCGGCAGGCGGGCGTGACGCCGGCGGTGATCGGGCTGACCGTGGTGGCGATCGGCACGTCGCTCCCGGAACTGGTGGTCAGCCTGCTGGCGGCGCGCGCGGGGCAGCCCGAGATCGCCGTGGGCAACGTCGTGGGCTCGAACATCTTCAACGTTATGGGGGTGCTGGGCATCACCGCAGTGATCATCACGCTGCCGGTGCGGGGCACGGTGGTGAAGATCGAGTGGCCGTTCATGTTCTTGGCCAGTTGCCTATGCGTGGTCCTCGCCCGAGATGGCTGGATCGACCGGCACGAGGGCGGCGTCATGCTGACGGGGTTGGTCAGCTTCACCGTCTACATGATCCACCGGGCCCGCCGGGAAGTGGCGGGCGCGGAGGCCGCCGAGTTCGCGTCCTCGGCGGCCAGCCGTATGCTTCCCGTCAGCTCCATCGGGGTCTCCCTGGCCGCGGTGGCCCTGGGGCTGGTGCTGCTGCTGGCGGGAGGGCGGGTGATGGTGGCGGGGGCGGTAGAGCTGGCGCGGCTGGCCGGTCTGACCGAGCGCGTCATCGGATTGACGGTCGTGGCCATCGGCACCTCCATGCCGGAGGTGGCCACGTCCGTGGTCGCGGCGCTGCGAGGACGGACCGACGTGGCCATCGCCAACCTCCTCGGGTCCAACATCTTCAACATCCTGGGCATCCTCGGTGGCACTGCCCTGATCCATCCGACCGCGGTGTCGGCGGAGATGCTCGGCTCCGACATGGTGTGGATGCTGGCCACGTCGTTTCTGCTCTTCCCGATTCTCCGTTCCGGCATGCGGGTCACCCGGACCGAAGGGGTGCTGCTGCTCGGCATCTACGTGGCGTACCTGGTGCTGCTGCTGCGGTAGGCCCGGCGACCGACCCAATCGCCCAATCGCCCAATCGCCCAATCGTCCAATCGTCCAATCTCCGAGTCCCCGAGTCGGGAACATCGTACCCCCCCTCCCGCCGCCGACCGATCCGGATAGATTCGCCTGTCCTGCCCTGTAATCGAGAGGCCCGATGCGCATCGCTGTTCCCTTGGAAACCGCTCCCCGCGAGCGGCGTGTCGCTCTAGTGCCGGAATCCTGCAAGAAGCTGATCCAGGCCGGCTACCAGATCGGGGTCGAAGCCGGCGCCGGCCAGTCGGCCGGGTATCCGGATCCCGCGTACCGGGATGCGGGCGCCAGCATCGAGGCCGATTCCCAGGCCCTGGTCAGCGCCGCCGATCTGGTGATCCGCGTCAACGCCCCGTCCACCGGCGGCGGGCGGAACGAGCTCGGCTGGATGAAGCCGGGGACCGTCCTGGTTGGGTCGCTCATGCCGCTCCGCAATCTCGACACCGTCCGGACTCTGGCGGCCGCGAAGATCACGGCCTTCTCCACCGACGCCATTCCGCGAACCACCCGCGCGCAGTCCATGGACACCCTCTCCTCCATGGCCAACATCGGGGGCTACAAGGGGGTGCTGCTGGCCGCGGCCGAACTGAACCGCTACTTCCCGATGCTGATGACCGCCGCCGGCATGGTGTTTCCGGCCAAGGTGTTCGTGATCGGCGCCGCGGTGGCGGGCCTCCAGGCGATTGCCACGGCGCGGCGGCTGGGGGCCAACGTGCTGGCTACCGACGTGCGGCCGGAGGTGAAGGAACAGATCGAGAGCGTCGGTGCCAAGTATGTCGGCATCGAACTCAAGGAGAGCGCGGTGGCGGGCGGTGGCTACGCCAAGGAGCTGTCGGAAGAGGACAAGCAGCGGCAGCGGCAGCTGCTGATCGAGCAGTGTGCCCAGTCTGATGTGGTCATCACCACCGCGCTGATCGGCGGTGTGTTCGCGCCCCGGCTCATTACCGCCGACATGGTCAAGAGCATGAAGCCCGGCTCGATCATCGTGGATCTGGCGGCCGATGGCGGCGGGAACTGCGAACTCTCCCGGCCCGGGGAAACCGTCGTGGTGGACGGGGTCACCATCATGGCCCCGCTCAACCTGGCGTCTACGGTGCCGCTCCACGCCAGCCTGCTCTTCTCGCGGAATCTCACCGCCTTTGTCCAGGCATTCACCAAGGACAAGGCCTTTCAGCTCGATTTCAACGACGACATCCAGCAGGGCGCGGTGATCACCCACGAGGGCAAGGTGACCCACGCGCGGACCAGGGAAGCCCTGGAGAAGGCGGGCGCATCATGATCACGGCGTTCCTTGTGCAGGCCGGTGCCGAGCCGATCGCGGCCGGAGCCCATGCGGCTCCCGCGGTCGATTTCTGGGGCCTGCTCTTCGTCTTTGTCCTGGCCTCGTTCATCGGCCTGGGGGTTATCCGCCGGGTCTCCCGGCTGCTGCACACCCCGCTGATGTCGATCACCAACGCCATCTCCGCCATTGCGGTCGTCGGGTCGATCATCGTGGCTGGCGGCGACTATCCGTTGCCGATCCGGATCTTCGGCGCGGTGGCGCTGTTTGCCTCCATGACCAACATCGTGAGCGGGTTCCTCATTACCGACCGCATGCTCAAGATGTTCAAGACCGATACGCGGCGGCCGGAGGGAGGCCCGTCATGATGCACGCGATCACCCAGCTCGCGTACATCATCGCGACCGCGCTGTTCATCTTTGCGCTGCACTGGATGAACACCCCGGCGACCGCCCGGAAGGGTGTGTACGCCGGGGTGGCGGGGATGACGATCGCCGTCCTGGTGACCTGGATCCAGCCCACGGTCATCCATCACCTGTGGATCATCCTGCCCATCCTGGCCGGCTTCGCGGTCGGCATTCCGCTGGCCATGGTGCCGCTCACTGCGGTGCCCCAGCGAACCGCTCTGTCCCACGCCTTCGGCGGCCTGGCCGCCGGCCTCGTGGGCACCGCCAAGTACTACCTCTGGTATGCCGAGGGGCCCGAGAACCTGACCGCCTTCCGCATGGTGGCCATCATCACCGAGATCATCCTCGGCTACCTGACCTTTACCGGCAGTCTCATGGCTGCGGGCAAGCTGCAGGAAGTGAAGTGGGTGCCGCAGCGGCCGGTCACCTACCCCGGGCAGAATCTGATCAACCTGGCGCTGCTGCTGATCGCCGTGGGCCTGGGCGTGGCGCTGACCCTGCACCCGACCGCACCGTGGGCGCCTCAGCTCTTCCCGGTGGTGATCGTGATCGCGCTGGTCTTCGGCGTGCTCCTGATCATTCCGATCGGCGGGGCGGACATGCCGACTGTCATCGCCATCCTCAACGCCTATGCCGGCCTAGCGGCTGTGGCGATGGGCTTCGTGCTTGATAACAAGCTCCTGATCACCGCCGGCGCGCTGGACGGATCGAGCGGGCTGATCCTGGCGATCATCATGTGCAAGGCGATGAATCGCTCCTTCACCAACGTGCTGTTCGGCGCTTTCGGGCAGGTGCAGCAGATCAAGGCCGGGGGAGAGGAGAAGGTCTACAAGCCGGAGACCCCCGAGGGGGCGGCCCAGGTCCTGGAGCAGGCCAGCCTGGTGGTCATCGTCCCGGGCTACGGCATGGCGGTGGCCCAGGCGCAGCACAAGGTCCGGGAGCTGTACGATCAGCTCAAGAAGCGCGGGATCACCGTCAAGTTCGCCATCCACCCGGTGGCGGGCCGCATGCCGGGCCACATGAACGTCCTGCTGGCCGAGGCGGATATTCCGTATACCGACCTGGTGGAGATGGACGAGGTCAATCCCGACATGCCCCAGTGCGATGTCTGCCTGGTCGTCGGCGCCAACGACGTCGTCAATCCGGCGGCCCGCTACGAGAAGACCAGCCCGATCTACGGCATGCCCATCATCGATGCCGACCGGGCCCGCACCATCTTCGCCATCAAGCGCAGCAAGAACCCCGGGTTCGCCGGCATCGACAACGAACTCTACTTCTCCGAGAAGACCTGGATGCTGTTCGGGGACGCGAAGGGCGTGATCGGAGAGCTGGTCAAGCAATTGGCGGGGGAGTCAGGGCACTAGGGGCGGTTCGGCGGTTGGCGGGGCGCGGGCGAGGATGGAGGACGGCCCCCGCGCCCTGTCCGACCACCCAGCGCCCGCCCACCGGCCAAGCCAGCGCTTATCCCGGCCTAGGGCCGCCCCGGCATCCCCGCCGGCATCGTCATCTTCTGATACCCGGTCGGCACCTGGAACAGCGCCGCGTCGAGCGTCTTGGGCTCGATCCGGGTGACCTCCATCACGACCTCCCGCTTGCCGCCCGCCACACGCGAAAGCTTCAGCGGGAAGAAGCCGTCCTTGAAGTCCCGCATGATGGCCGCGTCGCGGAGGTTGGGCACCCGGCCCATGGGGTTCCGTCCCATCCCGGGACCGCCCCCCGACATGAAGAAGCCGAGCCCCTTGGCGGCGCAGACCTCCATGTCCTGCTTCTCGCCGACCAGGTAGTTGTCGCAGGCGCGCCCGGCGATGGTCTCCGACGTGCCCACCTTGGTGATCTTCGGGACCTCGTTCGGCTGGGCGTCAGGCCGACCCATCCCGTTCTTCAGGTCCATGACCATGTACATCTTTTCGCTGGGCATGATCATGGTCATGGTGCCTTCGCCGCCGTCCATGAGCATGACTCCCTCCCGCCCCCCCGCGTCCATCTCGGTGCGCACCTTGTCGCCCTTGATCTGCTGCCGCATCTCCATGCCCTTCTCGGCCTGGATGCGATAGGTCACCGTGCCCTCGAACCCCTGGGCCTGCGCGGCCATGGGGGAAAGCACCAGCAGCGCGGGCACGACCGTCAGCAACCTGCGTCTCATGGAGTCCTCGACTGGAAAAGGGTCAATCCGGGACCGGCCCGGGCCAGCGGCGGTCCTCGATAGTGCTGTGCTGTTCGATCACCTCTTGGGCCTTCCGATAGTTCGCCAGCCAGGCCTCCTGCCATTCCGGTGGGAGATTGGCACGGAACCAGGGCGCTGTGAGAAGGTCGCCACCCGGTCCGGAATGTACTGCCTCGACATGCCCCAGAAAGTGGGTGGCGTAGCCGGCATCCATGGTGTTCAGGACGCGCAGCTCAAAGGCAGCGATGCAGTCCGCCAGGACGGGAACCCCGGCCACGCCGGGCTGATACTGGATCCCGAGGAGCTTGTCACCATCCCGCCCACTTGAGAATCCTAACCGGTGCACCAGGGAGAGCTGACCTTGGTGGAGGAGATGGACGCAAAGTCGGCCACTTTTCCAGATCAGGTCGTGGCTGAAGTGCCATTTGTGGATCTGGGCGGTCAGGCGAGGGACGCTGGGGGAGATAGACGCCCGGATAACGCTGTCGGAGATCATACCGTTGGTGCGGTCCCCCCACCGGGAGGTGATCGCAACCACCGGGGAGGCGAACAGCCGAAGCAGCTCGTAGGCCGGGTCGGTCTTCATGGGGACAAGAGTAATACCTCCAGGGGCGGTCTGGCGCTCCGCCGCCGTGCAATTGGCGCCCTTCCGGGGCGTCCCCGACGGCACAGCAGCGCCAGGCTGGGGAACTCGGCCCCCGGTATGAGGTAGAAGGAGTGTCGAATCGGTAGGCGTGCGGCGGGTGTTGGGGCTAGCGTGAAGGCGTGCAACGTGTTATATTACAATGCTTTACATGTTCGGTTTCTTTTCCGGGTGTCGCACCTTATATTGGGCAGTCTTTTTGTCGCCCTCTGACGCATGGACATTTCAGCCCAAGGAGGGGCGAGCGTGACCATTCCGCCGCGCCGCAAACGGCGCACGGTTCGGCCGGCCCAGATCGCCAAGGCGATCGACGAAGGTCGTGAGAGTCTCGATCTGTACCTCGACGAGATCAGCAAGGTCCCGCTGCTCACGAGGGAAGAAGAGATGGAACTGGCCCGCAAGGCGTTCCGCGGCAATGTGGCGTCCCAGGAAAAGCTGGCGCGTCACAACGTCCGGTTCGTGGTGTCCGTGGCCAAGAAGTTCCAGAATCGTGGGGTACCGCTCGTCGACCTGATCGGCGAGGGGAACCTCGGTCTCATGACGGCCGCCCGGAAGTTCGACCCGGATCGGGGCGTCAAGTTCATCTCCTACGCGGTGTGGTGGATCCGCCAGGCGGTGCAGGCGGCCATTGCCCGCCACGGCCGCCCGGTGCGGGTGCCACTCAACCGGACCGCGGATCTGTCGCGCCTGGGCCGGACCACCACCCTGCTCAAGGACCGGCTGGGCCGCATGCCCACCACCGAAGAGCTGGCCCGGGCCACTGGCCTGACGCTGGAGGCGGTTCGCAGTCTCGGGGCGCTCAACACTGAGGCGGTCCGGCTGGATCACCCCACGCGGGACGGGGATTCCAGTGAGCGGATCGAGCGGTTCACCGCGCTGGACCAGGAAGGGACCGACGCACCGGCCATCGCCAACAGCCAGACCTCGGACATCGAGGCCGCGCTGGCCACGCTCCCGCCCAGGGATGCCAAGGTGCTCCGGCTCTACTTCGGTCTGGATGACGGCAACAGTCGCACCCTGGAAGAGATCGGCCGGATGATGGGAGTCACCCGGGAGCGGATCCGCCAGCTGCGGGACCGCGCCCTGAGCCGCCTCCGCGAAGGTGAACAGGGCCAGAAGCTGAGGGACCTGGTCGCATAGGCGGTTGGACGGTTCGGCGGTGAGACGGTTGGAAAAGAGAAGGGCGGGATCCTCGCGGATCCCGCCCTTATTCTTTTTCGGTCTAACCGTCTAACCGTCTACCTACGCCTCTCCCGCCAGGAACATCCTCAGCACCCGCTGCAGGATCCCGCCGTGGCGGTAGTAATCCAACTCTACCGCTGAGTTGAGCCGGACCACCGCCTGGAAGGTGGTGGTCTTGCCGTCGTCCGCCTTGGCGGTGACCGTCACACGGCCGCCGGGGGTCAGGCCCTTGGCAATGCCGGTGATGGAGTAGGTCTCCCGGCCCGAGAGGCCCAGACTCTGCCGGGTGGAGCCCGGTTCGTAGGCCAATGGCAGCACCCCCATGCCGACCAGGTTGCTGCGATGAATCCGCTCATAGCTCTCCGCGATGACCGCCTTGACCCCCTGGAGGGAGGGGCCCTTGGCGGCCCAGTCTCGGCTGGAGCCGGTGCCGTATTCCTTGCCGGACAGCACGATCAGCGGCACGCCCGCCGCCCGGTACTTGGCGGAGGCATCGAAGATCGACATCACCTCTCCGGAAGGGAGATGGGCGGTCCAGTTGCCCTCCTTCTCCGGGGTCAGCCCGTTCTTGATGCGGACGTTGCCGAAGGTGCCGCGCATCATCACGTCGTGATGCCCACGGCGGGCGCCGAAGGTGTTCCAGTCCGCCTGCGCCACGCCATGCTCCAGCAGGTACTTGGCGGCGGGGCCGCTCTTGGGGATGGCGCCCGCCGGCGAGATATGATCCGTGGTGACCGAATCGCCCAGCACGGCCAGGACCCGCGCGCCCGCGATGTCCTTCATGCTCTCCGGTTCGGTCGGCAGGTTCTGGAAGAAGGGCGGTTCCGCCACGTAGGTGCTCTCGGCGTCCCAGCTGTAGCGGCTGCCCGTGGGAACCGGCAACGCCTGCCAGACCTCATCCCCCTCGAACACCGATGCGTACCGGCTCTGGAAGAGGGCCGGCTTGAGGGAGCGGGCCATCGCGTCGGTGACCTCCTTGGCGCTGGGCCAGATGTCCTTGAGGAACACCGGCTTGCCATCCTTCCCCGTGCCGAGCGGTTCCGTTTCCAGGTCGATATCCACCCGTCCCGCGATGGCGTACGCCACGACCAGCACCGGCGAGGCCAGGTAGTTGGCCCGCACCTGCGGATGTATACGCGCCTCGAAGTTGCGGTTGCCTGACAGCACCGCCGCGGTGACCAGGGCGTGCTCGTCGATGGCTTTGCCGACGGCCTCCGGCAACGGGCCGCTATTACCAATGCAGGTGGTGCAGCCGTAGCCGACCACATTGAAGCGCAACTGCTCGAGGTAGGGCAGCAGCCCCGACCCCTTGAGGTACTCGGTGACGACCCGCGAGCCGGGCGCCAGGCTGGTCTTGACCCAGGGGCGGGTGCTCAGCCCCTTCTCCACCGCCTTCTGCGCCAGCAGGCCGGCGCCGATCATCACCGACGGATTGGAGGTGTTGGTGCAGCTGGTGATGGCGGCGATGACCACCGAGCCGTCACGCAGTTCGCAGGGCTCTCCGTCGATGACCGGCCGGGCCACCGGCGGATGGTCGGCCACGGCGGTTCCGGCGCCGCCTTCGTTGACCCAGCGGGAATAGGTGGCCTGGGCCACTTCCCGCCGGGCCGCAGGGACGGCCGGGGTCATCAGCTCGGGCAGGGCCACCTGGAAGTTGCGCCGCAGCTGGTTCATGGGCACCAGGTCCTGGGGCCGTTTGGGGCCGGCCAGGCTGGGCACCACGGTGGACAGGTCCAAGGTCAGCGAGGTGGTGAATTCCGGATCCGGGGTCTGGTCGGTGCGGAAGAGGCCCTGTTCCTTGCAGTACCGTTCCACCCGGTCGATGACCGCCTTCTCCCGGCCGGTGCGCTCGAGGTAGCGGATGGTCTCGGCGTCCACCGGGAAGAAGCCCATGGTGGCGCCGTACTCCGGCGCCATGTTGGCGATAGTGGCGCGGTCGGCCAGGCCGAGGCCGGCCAGGCCGGGCCCGTAGAACTCGACAAACTTGTCCACCACGCCGGCCTTGCGGAGGATCTGGGTGGCGGTGAGCACCAGGTCGGTGGCGGTGGTCCCGGTGGGCAGCTCTCCCACCAGCTTCATGCCGACGACCTGCGGGATGAGCATGAAGTACGGCTGGCCCAGCATCACCGCCTCCGCCTCGATCCCGCCCACCCCCCAGCCCAGCACGCCCAGGCCGTTGATCATGGTGGTGTGGGAGTCGGTGCCGACGAGCGTGTCGGGATACGCGGTGAGCGCGCCGTGCTGCTCGCGCAGCTGCACCACCGGGGCCAGGTATTCGAGATTCACCTGGTGCACGATGCCGGTGCCGGGCGGCACCACCCGGAAATTCCGGAATGCGCGCTGGGCAAACTTGAGCAGCTGGTAGCGCTCGCGGTTGCGGCCGAACTCGAGATCCACGTTCCGCTGATACGCGCCGCCGGTGCCGAAGAAGTCCACCTGCACCGAATGGTCGATGACCAGGTCGCAGGGGACGATCGGATTGATGCGGTCGGGGTCGCCACCCATCCGGGCCATGGCGTCCCGCATGGCCGCGAGGTCCACCACGCAGGGCACGCCGGTAAAGTCCTGCAGGACTACCCGGGCCGGCATGAAGGGAATCTCCCCCTGGCCGGTGGTCCGTCCGGACCATTGGCCCAGCGCGCTGACGTGTTCCTCGGTGACCACACCCCGGCCGGCGAAGCGCAGCGCGTTCTCCAGCAGGACCCGGATGGAGAAGGGGAGGCGCCCAAGTTGGGTGACTCCCTTGCGCTCAAGCTCCGGGAGGCGGAAGATCGTGGCAGTCTCGGAGCCTAGGGAAAGGGTTCCGCGGGCTCCGAACGGGTTGGGCGTCGTGGTCATGATGGTTCACTCGGTCTAATGATGGGCCAGTGATCCAAGTATACACGGCAGGAGGCTACTCCGGCATGGCCGCACGGGCGGTGCTGCCCCACGCGATTGCACGCCAGGATGATGGCGTCCGGATCGAGTGGGAGGCGGGCGGGCACGAGGGGTTTTTCCCTGCGCGTGCCCTGCGACTCGCGTGCCCGTGTGCCGCCTGTGTCGAGGAAATGACCGGCCGTCCCCTGCTGAACCCCGCCTCCATACCCGCCGACATTCGTCCCGTGCAACTGGCGCTGGTGGGCGCCTACGGCCTCAAAATCAGCTGGAGTGACGGCCACAGCACCGGGATCTTCACCTACGATCGGTTGCGGGCGGCGTGTCCGTGTGACGGTTGCCGGGCGCGCCGTGCGGCGGTGGACGCATGCTGATCTACTTGCCCTTCGATGTGCCGGGGCGCTGGATCTGGGTCGTCATCTGGTGCGGGTTGCTGCTGCTCGGTATCCTGGGCCTGATCGGGGCCGTGCAGTGGGGCCGGGAGACGCACTGGCGCAATCTTGATGAGGTGCTCCGCGGGGCCGGGACCGTCCTGGTCTCCGCCGGCATGATCGTATTTCTGCAGGACATCTCCCAGATCGCCGGGATCTTCCTGATGTTCCTGTCCCTGATCTGCTTTGTCGGGGCATTCATGGCCGGGAAGCGATTTGACGACACCGGCCGTCCTCGGGGATGAGGCGGATTTCGGTTCCCCTCTTGCCCAATCGGGCCCCGGATAGAAATTCGCAGTAGCAACTCCGGGCATCCGACCGGCGGCCCGGAGTGCCTGCCCGTCCAGCCGGTCGGCCAGGAGGACCGATGATGGAGTCGAAGCATTCCGTATTCTCGGAGGGGACCGACGCCGGCCTGCTCGGCGGCAGCGCCGTGGCACTCTGGTTTCTCGTCCGTGATGTGCTGGCGGGCCATCCGCTCCGCACCCCCAGCGTACTGGGTCAGCTGTTCATCTTCGGCAATCCCAATCCCGATCTGAACTCCATGGACTTCGGGGCGGTGGTGCTCTACACCGCCGTCCACTTCCTTGCCTTTGTCCTGCTGGGCCTGTTCGTGGCGCTGCTGGTCCGGCAGGCGACGGCACACCCGGTGGCCCGGTTCGCCATCCTGGTGCTGTTCGTGGCCTTCGAGTTCTGCTTCGTGGTGGTGATCCGGGTGGCGTCGGGCTCGGTGGGGACGCTGTTCCCGACCTGGACCGTGATCGCCGCCAACCTGGTGGCGGTGGCCGCGATGGCGGCGTACTTCCGCTGGCGCTATCCGGAACTGATGCAGGCGTTGCGGTCCGAACCGCTGGGGGCGTAGGCGCCCGGTCCCTCTCTCCTGCTTAACTCCCACTCCGGGCCGGGTTAAGTTCCGGCTTCCTTACCCCGGCCGGACGTCGTGCGCCACCGTTTCCTCCTGCTGCTCTCGCTGCTCCTCCTGCCCGCTGGCCTGTCGGCCCAGCTCGAGCCGCCCTCGACCGGGGGGCTCGCGGCGCTGGACCAGGCCCTCCGCCCGCTGGGGCGGTATCAGCGCGTGCTCATGATCGCCGCCCATCCCGACGATGAGGACACCGAGCTGCTCACCTTGCTGGTGCGCGGCATGGGCGCGGAGGCGGCGTACCTCTCGCTCACCCGGGGCGAAGGCGGGCAGAACCTCATCGGCGACGAACTGGGAGAGGCGCTGGGCCTGCTCCGGACCGAGGAACTGCTCGCCGCCCGCCGGCTCGATGGTGCACGGCAGTTCTTCTCCCGCGCCTACGATTTCGGCTACTCCAAGAACCTCGACGATACCTGGGCCCACTGGCCCCGGGATTCGGTGCTGAAGGACGTGGTGCGCATCGTGCGCCGGTTCCGGCCCCAGGTGGTCGTCACGGTGTTCACCGGCACCAGCCGGGACGGGCACGGACAGCACCAGGCGGCGGGCTGGGCGGCCCAGGAGGCCTTTCGGATCGCCGGAGACTCGAGCGCCTTCCCGGAATTGGCGCGCGAGGAGGCGCTGCTCCCCTGGGCCCCGTCCAAGCTCTACCGCAGCACCCGCTTCGATTCCGCCGCGACCACACTGCGGCTCGATGGCGGCACGCTCGACCCGGCCACCGGACTGACCTATCACCAGATCGCCATGCGCGGCCGCAGCCTGCATCGCTCCCAGGACATGGGACAGCTGCAGCGGCTGGGCCCCTCCTGGGTGCGGCTGCAGCTCCTCCAGGATCGCACCGGCCGAGGCGGCGACGGCCTCTTCTCCGGACTGGACACGACGCTGGCGGGCGTCCCGCTGGTGCAGGGGCTTCGACCGGAACGGCGTCGGGAGATCGTGGAGCAGCTGGCACGCTACGGCGCGCGGGTCGATTCGGCGCGCGCGCTGCTGGCGCCCGCGGTCCGGCCGGCGCTGCAGGCGCTCCTGCTGCGCGCCCAGCGTGACCTGGACGCGGGCCGCCGGGCGGCGCTCGATGCCCAGCCGGGCGGGCGCGGCCGCCTGGTGGTCTCCAGTCCGGTGCTGCTGGGCGATCCGTTCGAGGGGGAGGTCCGCCGGCTGACTGCGGCCCGGGTCGCGGCCCAGGATATCCTGGTCGATGGCATCAGCGAGGATCCGCGGGTGACGCCGGGGCAGCGGGTCGGCGTGAACCTGACGTTCTGGAATCCAGGCGGCACCCCCGTCGAGGCGGCGCTGTGCGTGGGTTCGCTCGCGTTCGGCTGGTCGGTGAGGGTGGACTCGGTCCGCACCGCCGAGGTGTCCCGCTCCCCGCGGCGCGGGGCCTGTCTCGGCTATGACAGCACCGACGAGCGCTGGCGGCCGCTCAGTGCGGGGAATCCCGGCGCAGTGCCGGCCGGCCGGCTGACCACGGCCCGCCTGCTGGCGGAGGTCGGCCAGGAGACCGACTACTCGACGCCCTACTTCCTGCGCGCGCCGCGCATCGGCGATCTCTACGCCTGGGACCCCGACGAGCGGCTGGCCTGGGGCGAGCCGTTCGGCGACCTGACCTGGTGGTACGAGGCCCAGCTGGGCGGGGGCCAATCCCCGGGGCGCGATCCGCGCGAGCTGACCTTCCGGGGCAACGACCAGGGGAGCGGCGAGTTCCGCCTCCCGGTGACGGTGGTGCCGCGGATCGACGTGCGGCTCGACCCCGCCAACGAGGTGCGCTCGCTCCGGCTGGCACCGTGGACCTTCACGGTGACCCTCACCCATGGCGCCACCGACAGCACCACCGGCGTGGTGGAGCTGCACCTGCCGGACGGCTGGACCGAACCGGCCGCCCAGCGCTTCCGCTTCGGACGGGAGGACGAGCGGCGGACCTTCACCTTCACCGTCCGGCCGCCGGCCCAGCTCAAGGCGGGGGAGTATCAGTTCCGGGCGGTGGCCATCGATCAGCGGGGCCGCCGCTACGATGTGGGCCTGCAGGCGGTGGATCATCCCCACATCCATCCCCGTAGCTGGAGCCGCCGGGCGGTGGCCACGGTGCATGCCGCGGGCATCGCGGTGCCCAAGGTGGGGGCCATCGCCTACCTGCGCGGCGCGGCGGACCGCATTCCCGAGGCGCTGGCCAGTGTGGGACTGCCGGTCACGCTGATCACGGGCGCCGACCTGCAGCGGGGCAGCCTGAGCCGGTATCAGACGATCGTCATCGGTCCCCGGGCCTTCGAAACCGATCCCAATCTGGCCCCCGCCAACGACAAGCTCCTGGCGTACGCCCGGGCCGGCGGCACGGTGATCGTCCAGTACCAGCAGTACGGCTACTTCCAGGGCGGCTACGCGCCTTACGGATTGACCGTGGGGACCCGGGCTCCGGGGGGCACCAGCACCGGCACCACCGGCCGGCAGGACTCGGTCCGGGCGCCGGCGCCGGCGCTGTTAGGCGGCCACGACCGGGTGACCGACGCGACCGCCCCGGTGACGCTGCTCGACCCGGCGCACCCGGTGGTCCGGGTCCCGAATCGGATTGGTCCGGCGGACTGGGAGGGTTGGGTGCAGGAGCGGGGGCTGTACTTTGCCCATTCCTGGGACCCGGAGTGGAGGCCGCTTCTCCGGATGAACGATCCCGGGGAGAGCCCGCTGGATGGCAGTCTCCTGGTGAGCCGGGTCGGCGCGGGGACCTACGTGTACACCGCGCTGAGCTTCTTCCGCGAGCTGCCGGCCGGGGTGCCGGGAGCGTTCCGGCTGTTCGCCAACCTGCTGTCCTTTCGGGAGCGGCCCACCACCGGGGGCCGCCCCGCGGCGGCTCCGCGCGACACCACGCCACTCGAGCGCGAGTGACCCTCGACCGCCGCGGGCGATCGCGCCGCCGCCGTCTGCTGGCCGCCGCCGGGCTGAGCCTGACGACTCTGCTCGGCGCCGCCTGCGGCGACGGCCGTGTGCCGCTCACCATCTACTCGCCCCACGGGCGCGACCACCTCACCCTGCTGGAACGGGACTTCGAGCGACTCCACCCCGACGTGGACGTGCGCTGGCTCGACCTCGGCAGCCAGGAGGTGCTCGACCGGCTGCGGCTGGAGCGGGTCAACCCGCAGGCCGATCTCTGGTTCGGCGGGCCGACCACGCTGTTCGAGCGCGGCATCACCGACTCGCTGCTCCAGCCGTACCGGCCGAGTTGGGGCGGGATGGTGGATTCCGGCGGCATCGGCCGGGGGGATTTCTACTACCCGGCGTACCGGACGCCGGCGATCATCGCCTACAACAGCGATGCCGTGCCCGACAGCCTGGCCCCGCAGGACTGGGAGGATGTCCTGGCGCCGCGCTGGCGGGACAAGGTGCTGATCCGCGATCCGGTGGCCAGCGGGACCATGCGCGCCATCTGGGGGCTGATCCTGCAGCGGTCGCTCCGCCAGACCGGCGACACGGCGGCCGGCATGGCCTGGCTCCGGCGGCTGGATGGCCAGACCCGAACGTACGCGCTCTCTCCCGCGCTGCTCGACGCCAAGCTGGCCCGGCAGGAGGGGCTGGTGACGCTCTGGGACCTGCCTGACATCCTCATCGCCCGGAGCAAGGGGATGCCGTTCGGCTACGTCTTTCCCCGCAGCGGCACCGTGGTGATCGACGACGCCATCGCCCTGGTGCGGAACGCCCGGCATCCGCAGGCGGCCCGCGAGTTCTACGAGTACGTCGGCGGGGTGGAGGCGCAGCTGCTGGCGGCGGAGGGGGTGTTCCGGCTGCCGGCACGGCACGACCTGCCGCCCGACCGGGTGCCCGCGTGGGTGGCGGAGGTGGAGCGGGAGATGGTGGTCGAGCCGATGGACTGGGAACTCCTGGCGCGGGACGGGGCCACATGGATGGGGTACTGGGACCAGCAGGTGCGGGGGACCGGGAAGTGAGACGGTCTGGCGGTTGGACGGTTTGACCCCTCCGTGCCCTTGGCGCGCCCGGACCGGAGCGCCTCTCCGCGCGCTGCGGTCCGCGTGTCGATCGACGGTCGTCACAAGGGTGGGGCTCACCGACGCGCGCTCCGAGGCGACCCGGTCCGGGCGCGCTCGCTGCATTCGCGACCGTCCCCCGGTCCCTCGGTCCCCCCGTCCCCCGGTTCTAACCGCCTAACCGCCTAACCGCCTAACCGCCTAACCGACCCCCATGCCCTACCTCTCCCTCCACGCCCTCACCCGCCGCTTCGGCGACCAGGCCGGCGTGTTCGACCTGTCCCTCGGCGTCGAGCGCGGCGGCATCCTCGCCCTGCTGGGGCCGAGCGGCAGCGGCAAGACCACGACGCTGCGGATGCTGGGCGGGTTCGAGCGACCCGACGCCGGTCGGATCACCGTCGAGCAGGAGGAGGTGACCCAGCTCCGGCCGGAGCGGCGGCGCTTCGGCATGGTGTTCCAGCACTACGCGCTGTTCCCGCATCTCGATGTGGGCCAGAACATCGCCTTCGGGCTGGAGAGCCTGGGGGTGCGCGGCGCGGCGGCGGAGCAGCGGATCGGAGAGGCGCTGGCGCTGGTGGACCTGGGCGGGTTTGCCCGGCGGGCGGTGGCGGAGTTGTCAGGCGGGCAACAACAGCGGATTGCGCTGGCGCGGGCCCTGGCGCCCGAGCCCCGGGTGCTGCTGCTGGATGAGCCGCTGTCCAACCTGGACCCCGCGCTCCGCGAGCGGACCCGCCGGGAGTTGCGTACCCTGATCCGCCGGGTGGGGATCACCACCGTGATCGTCACCCACGAGCAGGAAGACGCCTTCGACCTGGCCGATACGGTGGCGGTGCTCAACCAGGGGCGGCTGGAGCAGGTCGGCACCCCGGAGGCGCTGTACCAGCATCCGGCCACGGTGTTCGTGGCCCGGTTCATCGGACGCTCCAGCTGGATGACCGGCCGGCTGGTGAGTCGCGAGGCCGGGATCCTTCGGGTGAGTGTCGATGGCGCCGAGTGGCGGCTGCGCGAAGGCGTGGCCGGTGGTGTGATCAATCCGGGGCCCGTGCAGGTGATGGCGCGTCCCGAGGGACTGGCGCTGGCTCCGCCCGGTCGTGGGCTGGCGGGAGAGGTGACCGACCGGCGGTTCGCCGGCGCCGGCACCTACTACGTGGTGAAGACCGCGGCCGGGATTCACGTCGAGGTGCTCGCCGGCGCCACCGACGCGGCGGTGGGAGATCAGGTGTCGCTGGCGCCGGTCCGCGAACCGGCCGGTGCCGAGGACGGCCTGCACCTCTTTCCGGCGGCGGGGGCATGAGCCGGGGCCGGCGCATCGGCACGGTAGTCCTGGCCCTGCTCCTGGCCTGGCTGGTGGCTTATCCGCTGCTCATCGTGGCGGTGGAGAGTGTGCGCGGCGGAACGGGCGGCTGGACGCTGGAATACTTCCGGCGCTTCGGCACCGAGCCACGGGAATGGCAGGCGCTCTGGGGCAGCCTGTGGACCTCGGTGGCCAGCGTGGTGCTGGCGGGTCTGATCGGCGTGCCGCTGGCGTTTCTGTTTGAACGCCACGACTTCCCCGGACGCCGGCTGATCGGAGCGCTGGTGGCGCTGCCGGCGGTGCTGCCGCCGCTGGTCGGGGTGATCGCGTTCCTGTTCCTGTACGGAGAGACCGGCTTCATCGCCCGGATGGTGCAGGGCGCGCTCCGGATGGATGAGGTGCCGTGGCGGCTCGAGGGCGCGTGGGCCATCCTGCTGGTGCACGCCTACTCGATGTACGTCTACTTCTACCTGTTTACCCGCGCCGGGCTGGCGCAGCTGGATCACGCCGCCATCGAGGCGGCGCAGTCGCTGGGCGCCAGCCGGGGGCGCACCCTGTTCCGGGTGACGCTGCCGCTGCTGGCGCCGTCGCTCCGGGGTGCGGCACTGCTCACCTTCATGACGGCGCTGGCCTCGTTCAGCGCGCCGTACATCTTCGGCGGCGGCTTCCGAGTGATGACCACGCAGATCGTGTTCACCCGGCTGAACGGCGAGTACGGCATGGCCATGGCGCAGACGGTGGTGCTGAGCCTGCTGGGACTGGCCGGCCTGTGGCTGGCGGGAGAGGGCGGGCCGGGGACGGGACGCGCCGGGGGCAAGGGCGTGGCTCCGCCGGCTCGGCTGATCGCCAGTCCCGGGCTCCGGCTGGCCGCCACCATCGGCGGGTGGACGCTCGGAATCTTCCTGCTGCTGCCGCACGTCACGCTGCTCCTGTTGTCCTTTGTGCCCGTGGGCACCTGGACCATCGAGACCTTTCCACCCGCCTATACCGTCGGCAACTACGTGACGCTCTTCTCCCAGCCGGAGCGGCTCCGGCCCCTGGGCAACAGCCTGTGGATGGCGACGCTGGCCACCGCGGTGGCGATGCTCGCGGCGCTGGCGGCCGGAGTGCTGATCAGCCGGCACCGTTCCACGGTGGGGCGATGGACCGAGCGGCTGCTGGCGGTGCCCTGGCTGGTGCCGGGAACAGTGTTCGCGGTGGCGCTGGCCTCGGCGTTCAGCGTGCATGCACCGTGGGTGGCCCGGATCATCCTGGTGGGCACCATCTGGATCCTGCCGCTGGCCTACGTGATCCGAAACCTGCCGCTGGCCAGCCGGGCGGTGCTGGCGGGATTCCGCGGGCTGGATCCCGCGCTCGATGAAGCGGCGCACTCGCTCGGCGCCGGTCGAGGCCGCACCCTCCGGCGAATCACCCTGCCGCTCCTCCGGCCGGCGCTGGCGGCCGGCGCCACGCTGGCCTTTGTCACGGCCCTGGGAGACTTCGTCGTCTCCATCATCCTGTACACCTATGACACGCGACCACTCTCGCTCGAAATCCTCTCCAGCCTGCGCCAGGGCGATGTCGGCATCGCGTCGGCGTACGGCGTCCTGCTCATGGCCCTCTCCGGGCTGGTGTTCGCGCTGGGCAGCGAGCGACAGGTGGTGACGCGATGAATCCCGTCCAGCGATTGCCGTCGGACCTGAAGCAATTGTCGGTGCTGATCCTGACCTGCGCCATCGACATGATCGGGTTTGCGATGGTGCTGCCGCTGCTGCCGTACTACGCGCTCCGGCTCTCGGCCACGCCCGAGGTGATCGGGCTGCTTACCGCCATCTACTCGGTGGCCCAGCTGGTGGCGGCCCCGTACTGGGGCCGGTTCTCGGATCGCTACGGCCGCCGGCCGGCGCTGCTGATCGGACTGTTCGCCTCGGCCATCGCCTATGTGATCTTCGGATTTGCCGACTCGCTCTGGCTGCTGTTCCTGTCGCGGGTGGTGCAGGGGGCCGGCGGCGGCACCACCGGCGTGGCGCAGGCCTACGTGGCCGACACGATCACTGCCTCGCAACGCGCCAAGGCGCTGGGCTGGCTCTCGGCCGCCACCAGCGCGGGCGTGATGATCGGGCCGGCGATCGGCTCGCTGAGCCACGCCTGGTTCGGGCCGGCGGCGCCGGGCCTGGTGGCGGCGATGCTCTGCCTGATCAACGTGGGCTTTGCCTGGAAGTGGCTGCCCGAGTCCCGCAAACCGGCCACCGGTGCGCCGCGGCCCAAGCGGCCGGTGTGGCACGCGGCGGCGGAGGTGCTGCAGCATCCGGCCCGGCCGGTGTCGCGCCTGGTGCTGATTTACGGCATCGGGATGATGGCCTTCTCGATGCTCACCTCGATCCTGGCCCTGTTCCTCGACGCCGAGTTCGGTGTGACGGAGAAGACGATCGGGTACTTCTATAGTTATGTGGGGCTGCTGTCGTTCGTGATGCGCTCGGTGATGCTGGGCCCGATCGTGGCCCGGCTGGGCGAGGTGCGCACCTTACGCTCGGGCACGGTGGCGCTGATCACCGGGCTGCTGCTGTACACGGTGGCGCCCAACCTGTGGTTCCTGGCGGCCATCATACCGTTCGTGCCGATCGGCACGGCGCTGCTGTTCCCGAGCACCACGGCGCTGATGTCGCGGATGTCGGCCAAGGAGGAGTTAGGGACGACGATGGGTGTGGCGCAGACGTTTGCGGGGCTGTCGCGAGTGGTGGCGCCGCTGCTGGCGACGGCGGCGTTCCAGCGGGTGGGGCACTATTCGCCGTTCTTCATGGCCGCGGGGGTGGTGGCGGTCGCCGCCATGCTTTCCAGCCGAGTGGAACCGGTGGTGATGCACACGACGACCGGTGAGATACCGGTGGCGCGGCGGGAGGGGGCCTGACCCCCGGCTTGGCTCTGGCGATTGACCCGGTTTGGCTCCGGTGATTGACCCGGCTTGGCCCGCGGGACAGATGGCCACCCGTTATTGCGACTCGGCTTGATCCACGGGACGAATGGCCCTCCGGTCTGGGGCCGGACACTGACGGTCCGACCTTCGGGCCATCCGTCCCGCGGATCTGCGCCGGTCCCGCCGCCCCCGCGGTCCCCCCATCGCCTTTGACATCCCGCGTCCCCTCTACATATTACGATTCTCCCCTCGTCACAGGAGGTCCTCCCATGAGTACCGCGACCGCTTCCGCGGCTGTCGGCACCCGGACTCCGTATCGGGTCCACGCCGACAACATCGAGTGCTGCAACTGTCCCCCGGGATGCAACTGCCAGTTTGCCGGGACGCCGAACCACGGGTTCTGCGAGTTCCTCATCGGCTATCACATCCGAGCGGGGACCTTCGGGGAGGTCAAGCTTGACGGGGTCGACTTTGTCGTCGCCCTCAAGTACCCCGGTGCCATCCACGAGGGCAAAGGTCAGGTCGTGCTGTGGGTGGATCAGAAGGCCAGCGACGATCAGGTGAACGCCGTGGCCCAGATCATGTCCGGCAAGCACGGGGGTATGCCCTGGGAGGGACTGGCCGGGACGGTGGGCAGCTTTGAAGGTCCAATCCGGGCCCCGATCGAGATCTCGGTGAAGGGCACGCAGTCGTCCTTCCGCATCCCGGGCGTAGTAGACGTGCGGCAGACCCCGCTCAAGGACGTGGTTTCCGGGGTGGAGAAGGAGGTCAAGATCGTGTACCCCAAGGGCGGCTTCTTCTGGAATGAGGGGAGCGTCTGCACCACCTCGACCATGGAAGCGAACTACAAGGAGATCAAGTTCAAGCATGCCGGGTGCTACGCCTGCACCGCCGAGGCTAACTGGACCAACCAATGACCGTGCCGGGACCGGGGAGCCGCGCGTTGGAGGCGCTGCTCCGCCGGGACCGGGCGGTGGTGCTGGTCGGTCTCGGTGTGCTGCTGGCCGGTGCCTGGGCCTACACGATCCACCTGGCGGCCGCCATGCCGGGGATGGGGCAGGTCGCGATGCCCGGCATGGACGACATGCCGGGCATGATCTTGCCCATGGCCCAGGCGTGGGGCGGCGCCGAGTATGGCTGGCTGGTGGGGATGTGGGCGGTGATGATGGTGGCAATGATGCTACCGGCCGCCGGTCCGGTGATCCTCCTCTACGCCACCCTGGTGCGGCAGCGGCGGGCCAACGCCAGTCCGGCGCCGTCGGTGGCGCTGTTCGGGCTGGGGTATTTCGTGGTCTGGTCGGGGTTCAGCGTGGCGGCCGCGCTGGCGCAGTGGTTCCTGCACCGGGCCGCGCTGCTCACGCCCCTGGGGGCCACCACCAGCGCGATGTTAGGCGGAGTGCTGCTGGTGGCGGCCGGGATCTACCAGTGGTCACCGGTGAAGGCGGCCTGCCTGCAGGGCTGCCAGTCGCCGCTGGGGTTTCTCACGACGCAGTGGCGGGAAGGCGCCGCCGGCGCGGTCGTGATGGGGCTCCGGCACGGGGTGATCTGTGTGGCCTGCTGCTGGCTGCTGATGCTGCTGCTGTTCGTGCTCGGCGTGATGAACCTGCTGTGGGTGGCCGCGCTGGCCATGGCCGCGCTGCTCGAGCGGGTGGGGCCGCTGGCCCGCTGGACGAGCCGGGGGATCGGCGTGGTGGCGGTGGCCGCGGGGGTGTGGATGATCGTCCGCTGAGGGCCGGTGTCTACCGCGGGCTCGGCGTGGCCCGAGGGACGGATGGCCACCCGTTATGGCGACTCGGCTTGGCCCGAGGGACAGATGGCCCTCCGGTCTGGGACCGGACACTGACGGTCCGACCTCCGGGCCATCCGTCCGTCGGGCCTGCGCCATGACCCAGCGCGGCGCTCGTTTCCCTATCTCTCCCTCGCACTCCCCCCCCTTCCTCCCGCGGCCTCCGTATGGTCCGCTGCGAGGTATCACCCGCCCCTGCTCTGATCCAGCCAGTAGCTCGTGCCCGTCATCAACACGCCAAGGCCCACGACGCCGAGCACCACGAGGAAGAGCGGGTCACGGGTGACGAGGTAGAAGCCCAGGAACCCGACCAGGAACACCAACCGGAGAACCAGCGTCGTGGCGTACAGAACCTCTGCCTGGAGCCGGATGATCTGCACCACGATGATGCCGATGCCGAGGAGGAGCAGGCCCGCCACTCGGGGGAAGATGTCGCTGCCATAGTCGCCGTTGGACAGCATGAGCTTGAAGGCCGTGCCGGGGACCGCCAGCCAGAGGAGGCCGGTGACCAGGAGGTAGCCGGCGACGTAGTAGAGGCTCAATCGGATGCGCTTCATGGAGGCCTCGCAGATCGAAGGGAGATCATGCCGCACCGGGGTCACCCGGTACCGAGTCGGGTCATGCTGGCGTCCGGCAGATCACGTCGTACCAGCACCGCCAGCACCGCCGCCGTCAGGTACAGCGCCGCGACGTCACCCCAGAGATGTCCGATCTGTGAGCGGTCCGCCACGGAGTGGACGGCCATGGCGGTGCCGTGGGCGACGCTGGACCAGACCGTGAACCAGATCAGGCTCAGGTGCCGGGCGGGATCCCGGGCGGCGAGCAGCAGGAACACTCCCAGGGTGATGTAGATGCTGAAAATCATGTGCAGATAGGCCGGCTGTTCCGGTTGCCAGGCCCAGCCGGACGGCCAGAGCCGGTTCATGGCGACGATGCCGAAGATAAAGAACAGGCCGAAGGCGGTCAGCACCGGACTGAGCAGGGGGGCGCGGAGCGACGGACTCATGGCTCTCCTCGGGGAGCTGGGGTAGGGTCAGTTGTGCGGCAGGATGCGCAGCTCTCGAGCAAAGGCCAGGAGGTGTGCGATCACGGCCTCCGGCTGATCGAGCGTCAGAAAGTGGCTGCCGTTCTCCACGGTCAGCATGCGGGCTCCCGGAATCGCGCGCAGGGTGGTGTCCCGCTCCGCGGGCCGAGACCAGTCGTGGTCGCCGTAGATCAGCAGCCCCGGCACCTGAATCCTGCCGTAGACGTCGTGGGCCCGACGCCACAGCGGCATGTGCCGGATCAGGTTGAGGAATGCCTGGTAATGGCCCGGTCGCTCGCCCACGCGAAAGACCTCCTCGCGAAAGGCCGACGGCAGCGCCTCGGGGGTGATGACTCCTCCCTCCAGGACCTTGCCTTCGACCATCCGGTTGCGGAGCCGCATCACGGTCTCACCGATCACCGGCAGCGCCGCCGCCGTGAACAGGGCCTTGGCCACCGGGCCGGCCCGATCGGCGCCCCGCTGCCCGTAGTCGTACGGATTGATCGCGACCACGGCCCGCACCCGCGGGTTGTGCTCCGCGGCTACCAGGAGCGGAATGGTGGCTCCGATCGAGACACCGGCCAGCAGCACGTCACGCAGGTCGAGCGTATCAAGGAAACTGGTCGTGAAGCGGGTGAAGTACTCCGGGGTGTAGTCGGTCGTGGGAATGTCCGACCAGCCGTGTCCGGGGTAGTCCACGGCGTAGACGGTGAACTCCCGGGCCAGGCTCGGGATCACCTTCTGGAAGATGTCGAGCTGGGTGCGCAGGGTATGGAGCAGCACCAGGGTGGGCCCGGTCCCGGTGCGGATGTAGCGCACCCGGCATTCGCCCACGTCCAGAGACTGGATGGTGATGGTGGGAGCCCACGCCAGCTGGGTGGGAGCGACGGGCTTGGGACGCAGGGACTCCACGACCATCGACACGACGACCAGGCCGACCAGCGCCAGCCCGATCCAGAGCAGGGGATTCACCGGCGGCACCTCCTCCCATTGGGGCGGGACCCGACTAACTTGCGTAGTGCAAGTTACTCGGTGGGTGTGACTTGTCAAATGCAAGTAACACGGGACCTCCGGAGGTGAACGCGTGTCCAGCCGCAGTGTGTCTGACCGGGAATCCCCCACGCCGCGCTCCGACTGTCCCGTCGCCTGCGCCCTGGACCTCATCGGCGATCGCTGGACGCTGCTGATCGTGCGGGACCTGATGCTGGGGAAGCGCCGCTTCTCGGAGTTCCTGGCGCCGGGCGAGGGAATCAAGACCAACATCCTCACCGACCGGCTCAAGCGCCTGGAGGGCAGCGGGCTGGTGGGGCGGGTGCGCTATCAGGAGCGTCCGCCGAGGTTTGAGTATCAGTTGACCCCAGCAGGGCGGGAGCTGTCACCGATCCTGAAGGCAGTGGCCGCGTGGGGCCGGGCGCGCGCGCTTGTCCGGGGTCGAGGACGTAGGTAGAGCTTCCGGCGACTCGGCATGGCTCGGCTTCGCCCGAGGGACAGGTGGCCCTCCGGTCTGGGACCGGACACTGACGGTCCGACCTCCGGGCCACCTGTCCCTCGGGCCTACGCCGGTCCCATTGCAGGCGACCTCCGGTTCCCCGGTCCCCCGGTCCCCCGGTCCCCCGAAACTGTCTCCACCTCCGGGCGTAGGCCAGTTGGTCCCTCCGCGCCTCCCTGCGCGTCCTATCCGCTCCCCGGAGTCCGTGCCTCATGCCGAAGATTCGTGTTGCCTTGCCCATGCTACTCGTTGCGCTGGCGCTGCTGGCGGGCGCGCCCGGGTGCGGGGCCGCAACGGCGAGGCAAGGGAGCCTGCCGCTGGAGCTGTTCGTGTATGACCGCGCCGAGTCGCTCGATTACCAGGAGACGCCGGCGGCATCGAGCGATCCGACGGTCAACGTCTTTCGCGTGGGCTATGTGAGTCCCTCCGGGGGGCGGGCGACGGGGTCGCTGGCGGTTCCCGCGAGCCAGGGGCCGCATGCCGGGGTGGTGCTGATGCACGGGCTGCCGGGCACCGCCGCCGGCGCGATGAGCAGTCATGGCCTGCCGATCGCCGCGCGGGGGGCGGTGGTGCTGGCGCTGGACGCGCCGTGGGCCCGGCGCGGGGGGCTGCCGGACTTCACGCCGCGCGACAGCGTGGAGCAGGTGCAGCTGATCCGGGATTTGCAGCGGGCGGTGGATCTGTTGCTGCTGCGCGCCGATGTGGACCCGGCGCGGATCGCCTATGTGGGCGGCAGCTACGGCGGGGCGATGGGCGCGCTGTTCGTGGGGATCGAACACCGGCTGGCGGCGGCGGTGCTCTTCGTGCCGGACGGCGGGCTGGTGGCGCATTTCACCAATCGGGACGGGTCGCCCACCGGCGCGCTGGCGGCGCAGTCCGCGGCAGCCCAGTCCCGGTGGCTGGCGGCCATGCGTCCCATCGAGCCGATCCGGTTCATTGCCCGCGCCGCGCCGACGCCGCTGCTGTTCCAGAACGGGCGGCAGGATCAACTGGTGACGGTGGAGGACGCGGAGGCGTTGCATCGGGCGGCCAAGGCGCCGAAAACGGTGCTGTGGTACCAGGCGGGCCACGGACTCACCCCGGCGGCGGGTGCCGACCGGTTTGCGTGGCTGGCGGAGCGGATCGGAATTGTTCCGTAGCCGGCGTCAACAGGGTGGGATTGGCCGGGAGCACGGAGGAGTCCGCTGTCAGAAGGGTGGGGTGGGGGGAGAGGATCGGACGAGCCGCTGTCAGGAGGATGGGGTCAGAATGAAGCAGTGGACGAACCGCCGTCAGAAGAGTGGGGCGAGGCGGGGGCGTTGGATGAGCCGGCTTCAGCCGGGTGCGATGCGGCGGGAGCACTGGGCGAGCCGCCGTCAGCCGGGTGGGACGGCGCGGGAGCATTGAAGTATCCGGCTTCAGCAGGGTGGGGAGAGCCGGGGGCATTCGATGAGCCGCCATCCGCTGGGTGGAGTCAGGCGGGAGTACCAGAGGAGCTGGCTTCAGCAGGGTGGGGTGAGGCGGAAGGACTGGACCAGCTGCCGTCAGCAGGGTGGGGTGGAGCGGGAGACTGGCATGCCGAGCCGTCAGGCGGGCGCGGTGAGGCGGGAGCACTTGGAGGTGGTTCGTCAGGATGGCGGATCGCGCCGGGATTTGGGTGGCCGGACCCGCCAGCCGACCTTCCGGCTGCTCTTCCACTCGGCCTTGAGGTCGGGATTCCCGTGGAACCGGGAGCGGTTGATGGCGTCGAGGTTCTTGACGACGGTGATGATGGCGGAAGCGACGACCTCGAGGTCGGCGGTGGCGCCGACCTGGGCGGCGGTGGCGTCCCGCTGGCGGGCGAGGGCAGTGTCGTATGCGTCGAGCTCCCGGGTGAGCCTGTCGAGCAGCCGGTCGCTGAGGCCGAACTGGGCCAGCTGGCTGAGGGCCGCGGTGGCGCCGGCGGTGGTCACCCGGACGACGGTGACGAACGAGTGCTCGTCGGTGCGTTTGTGGGGCATCACCCGGGAAATGGCGATGCCGGGTGTGGTGGGGCGGGCGGCGCGGGCGATGCCGACCACGGCGGACAGGCTGAGGCGGAGGCTCTTGAGGGTCTCGGCTTTCTGGGCGACGGCGGCCGCGAGGGTGACGGTGCCGGTCCGCTGCTGGCGGGCGAGGGCGTCGGCCCGGGCGAGGAGGGCGGCGAGGCGAGCGCTGACCTGATTCCGGGACGGTTCGTGATCGGGATGGGACAGACAGAAATCGACGGCGCGGTGGGCCATCTTCAGGCGGAGGCTGACGCTGGCACGCATACATCCAACTCCTGCAAGGGGTTACGACCCTGGTGACCGGCGCAGTGGGCGCTCTGGAGGCGTCTCCGGCCGCGTCAGGCGGCGCGTGAGCCAAGCCTGACGGGGGGGTGCACTGCGAACGGCGTGCCAGTTGGTTGGGCGGTTGGGCGATTGGGCCGTCTCGGCCGGGACGCAGGGTTCCGCCCGCTCACGGTTCGAAGTAGAGCCACCTCCTGCTCACTGCCCAACTCCCACCCGCCGGGCGGACCTCTACACCCCACGTCCTGAGCACCTCTCCGCACCCAGCTGCAGACCCGCGGACCGTGCTCAAACTCGTCGAGGCGCTGGCGGAAGCGCGCCGATCGGCAAAGCCCCGACAGCGGGCGCGCGCGGTTAGCTAGATCACTCGGGCTTGTACATTCACGTAGAAGGGTACCCCACCGCTGGGTGCCCCTTCTCCATTCCTGCTGCCAGGTCCTTCCTGGCCTATTGTGTGCCAGGGCCTTGCACCCCGCGGACTAGAATAGCCGTTACCTGGGCCGAGTCAGGGAGTCCGACTAGCCCGACCGGCTGCCATGAACTCGCCACTGAGTCATAGTCAACGGAAAGGCGTAGGCTCAGCCCATCGTCGGGCTCAGTCCACACGAATACCACTCCCTCGTTGAGTCCTCGACGCCACTCAGCGGCCTTTGATCGGAGATCGCGAACAGTTGACCCCACGCCAAGTCCGGTCGGCGACCTGATGGACCGAATGCGCACGGTGATATTCCGGATCACCTGCACACCTCCAGCGGTGTTCAAGGCTGCAGAGAGAGTGTCCCCGCCACTAAGGGGGATGACAGCCACCTCACTCGGTGCGCCTTCGTCATCGCGCGCTTGAATGACATGGCTACCTTGGCATTCGCTGAGTACTTCCTCCACGCGCATTCCCAAGCGAACGGGACCGACATGCGAGCCGTCCAGTAGCTCCCCAGCGGCGCACTGCGCCTGCACCGCAGTGCTCGCTGGCGCTGGGCGGCATCCTAAGATGCAAGCGAGAGCCGCTGCCGCAGCGACCCGCAGCGTTTGCAAGAGTATCATAGGAACCTCAGGGATCTACTTCGTCGTAGGTTAAGCGCTGATAGATTGGCTTGGCCGACATTGGCTGCGGAGGCTCGTAAACGTTCCCGCAATTCGTCTGGGTGTCGACGTGGGCGTGTTCGTGGTGTGTCGATCCGTTTGCATGGTAGAGAAGTCGTACCCCGCCCCCCATGATGGGCTGATAATGCAGGACGGTTGAAGCAGTCTGCTTGGCTGTTCTACCATCGAGCCGAATGTCCGCGGCACAGCCACGAATATGGCAGCTGGAGTTCACCCGCTTTCGCGGAGAGGTGGCGTATTGGGGGTTCACGCCGCCTCTGACATGATCCGCTCGTAGTGCATGGGCGACCGGTTGCCAAGGGCCGAATGCCGCCGGTGCGGATTGT
>Ga0163144_10000863_pt1 | contig 71972 bp, 71 predicted proteins | sample OliLak19BULKMAT1_FD_123175 | JGI IMG/M metagenome (GOLD analysis project Ga0163144, IMG submission 123175) | Freshwater microbial mat bacterial communities from Lake Vanda, McMurdo Dry Valleys, Antarctica - Oligotrophic Lake LV.19.BULKMAT1 | ecosystem: Environmental > Aquatic > Freshwater >... | reverse complement strand
TGCTTTTGGTTTATTTGACGTGCACGGTAATGCGTGGGAATGGACCGCTGACTGCTACAACGCCTCGTATAGCGGTGCACCCAGCGATGGCAGTGCCTGGCAGAGCGGAGACTGTGACCGCCGGGTTTTGCGTGGCGGGGGTTGGAGCAGCGATCCCGTCTTCCTGCGCGCCGCCTACCGCGACGGGGACGCGCGCGCGGTCCGCAACTTCAACTTCGGGTTCCGGCTCATCCAGGACCTGTGATGCGCAGCAGCACAGGGTGCCCTGTTAACTTTTCACTTTGACCCTTTGGGTTTTGACCTTTAACCCTTTGGGTTTTCACCCGCTGGCATGCTGGGCGGGCGGGGTTTCTTTGGGTTTCTTTGGGTTTCTTGGGAGGGCTTTTGCCCTCTGGTGGCAACCAGAGGGCAGGATTTTTTGGCACGGTTTTTTCGGCAATTTGCAGGCTGAATATGAAAGAAAACTTGCCCAAAGCAGTACAGGATTGTCATGACTTGTTGCGCTGGATGATTCCTGAGCTGGATCATTTTCCCAGGGTGCGCCGCTTCAGTTTGGGAGAACGGCTGGAATCGGGCCTGCTGGCGGTCTTGGAATGGCTGGTGGAGGCGGCCTATGCGCGCGAGAAGTCGATGCTGCTGGCGCGCGCCAACCAGCGTTTGGCCGTAGTGCGACATCTGTGGCGCTTGTGCCATGAACTGGGGGTAATCAGCCAGAAAAAATATCTGCATGGCGCCGAGCTGATGGTTCAATTGGGGCGCCAGATTGGCGGCTGGTTGCGAGCCAGCAAGGCAGCTCCCTGAGATGCGCCGGGTCGGTGAGTTATGGCAAAGCGTGATCGCCATGGAGAACCTGCTGTTGGCGTTTCACAAAGCCATTCTTGGCAAGCGCCGGCGGCCGGAGGCTGCGGCATTTGCATTTCGCCTCGAAGACGAGCTGTTTGGCTTGCGCGACGAGCTGGTGGCGGGCCGCTACCAGCCCGGCGCCTACCGTGTTTTCGCGATTTATGATCGCAAGCCGCGCATGATTAGTGCCGCGCCCTTTCGTGACCGCGTGGTGCACCACGCGCTGATGAACGTTTTGGAGCCGATTTTGGATCGCCGCTTCATCTTCGATTCTTATGCCTGCCGAAAGGGCAAAGGCGTGCACGCGGCGGTGAATCGTTATCAGGTATGGAGTGCGCAGTATTGCTATGTGCTCAAGTTAGATATCCGGCGCTATTTTCCCAGCATCCGACATGATTGCCTGCTGAGCCAACTGGCTGCGCGGATCAAGGACCAACGCGTACTTGCGCTTTGCGCCCAGATCATCGCCACCGGCGATAACGGCGAGGCGCGCGGCTTGCCAATTGGCAATCTCACCAGCCAGATACTGGCCAATCTTTATCTCGATGACACCGACCATTGGCTCAAAGAAACGCTGCACGTGCCGGCTTACCTGCGCTATGTCGATGATCTTATCCTGCTCGACAATGATCCCGCACGGCTTTGGTATTGGCTGGCTCAACTGCGCGAGCGCGTGAGCCACCTTGGCCTGGAGATTCCAGCGAGCAAAGTGCAACTGGCGCCCTGCCGACGCAAGCTCAGCGTGCTTGGGTACCAGTGCACCCCCAAACAACGCTGGCTGCGGCGTGACAATGTGGTGTTCGCGCGTCGACGTTTGCGCCGCATGGCAAAGCGCTTCGCGCTTGGCGCGTTGGACCTGAAGTCGGTGCGCGCAGCGCTAGCGTCTTGGATCGGCCATGCTGCGCATGCGGATTCCTTTGGACTGCGCAGGCGCATGATGGACCAGCTGCGGTTTCAGCGCCGCCCCACTTGAGTCTGCCTCAAAAGCTTCTGCTGGCAAGCTAACTGTTATAGCTCGAAGCATCCCGAGCATGAAACGCGTCGACAGAATCGTTATCGCCTGTCATCTCGACCGAACGGAGAGATCTCAAACCGCGGCAGGAGATTTCTGCGTTCGGTCGAAAGGACAAAGTTGGTCGAAAGGACAGACTCGCCAATGGCAATCGATTGTTTTTCCGCATTGCCACGAACCCGACAAGCATGGCTTGCTTGGCTGCGCTTGCACCCCGAACTTCCGGCCTGGACCCAAGCTGAAAGAGTTTCACGTTAAGATCAGTACGCCATCCGGGCTGAGCGCCGCCGTGTTTTGCGTGGCGGGGGTTGGAACAACAATCCCGTCAACCTGCGCGCCGCCAACCGCAACAGGAACGCGCGCGCGAACCGCAACAACAACAACGGGTTCCGGCTCATCCAGTCCGCACTGCGGCCAGAGTTGCCAAGGGTAAATCCTTGGCAAGCGTGCACAGTGCGTCCATGACCCGCGTGGCGGCGCAGCGCAGCGGACGCGCGGCCAAATAGCATCGGCATGGATGCCCGGGTGCGGGTCTGGTAGCCAAGGCGAAAGACCCGCGCTCAACTCACTTATCTGGTGTACTTCTATCGCCATTCCTGCTGCAAATCCCTGATCTGCTTGCCTTTATCCAACAGCTTCTGCGCCTCGTCCAAGGCATTTTTGTTCAGAGCTGCTTGCGCCTGCTGCGCAAGTTCCGTTTCACGCGCGCTCAGTGCTTGGCGCGCACCGGACTCAAGTGCTGCGCTGGCCTCAGTGAACGCTTTCAGCGCAGCATCGCTATCGTCGTGCGTCATTGCAGCGTCCGCGTCTTTGCTGAGTGTCTCAACTCGGCTCAACACCGAAGTCAAGTCCAATTGCTCCCGCGTCACCAAGCGCTCCGCTTTGCGGCGGACCGCCAGATAACCATCGCGAGCGGCGATGACATCGTTCATTTTGGCTGGGCTGGCAGGTGGTTCTTGTGAGACCCCCGCTGCTTGGCCCCTTGCGTCGTGGCTTGGCTGCGTTTTGAAGCTCCAAAACACCCAGCTGGCCGCAATCAGTGCGCACAAGCCAAGAGCAATGACAAGCATCTTTGCGGAACCGCGGCTGGGCGCGCTGGTTTTTCCGGAAGCTGGCCGATGTTCAGCGGCTGGTTGGGGTACGGGTTTTGCTTTGGCCAAATCTTCCAGCTGCACGGGCTTTGGTCCCTCGCGCCGACGCGACTTTTCAGGGTCGGCAACTGGCACCGTCCAATGCGTTGGGATATTGCCGGCTTGCGCTTGCCGCACCTCGTCCTTGCGCGCAGGGTCAAGCACAAAACCGAGCGCGCGCAGCTGACTGGACCAAGCGGCACTGGTGCCGGAAAAGCCGACTTGCTGGCGCAGTATGTCGCTGCTCATAAAAACCCTGTGCAGCGCATCAATAAATTCCATCGCAGTAGTGAAGCGCTGCTCGGCTTGCTTGGCCATCAGTTTTTCCAGCACCGGCTGGAGCATGTTTAACGCGTCGGGTAGCTGAGGCACGGGTGCATACAGGTGCTGCGTCGCAATTTCAGAAATGCTGCCACCCGGGAACGGCAGGCGCCCGGTGAGCAGTTCATGGAACATGACGCCAAGGGCGTACAAATCACTCTGCCCGGTCAGCGGTTGACCGGTGATTTGCTCTGGACTCATGTAGATCGGGGTGCCCACGATGCTGCCATCCTTGCCGTAGATGGTGCTGCGGTCCAGCAGGCGGACGGCGCCAAAATCGGTCAACACCGGCGTTGCCTCATCGCGCAACATGATATTGGCTGGCTTCAAGTCACGATGCACGATCTGCTGCTTGTGCGCCGCCTCCAGAGCGCCAGCGACCTGAACCACGATGCCGAGGGCCTCGCCGACCGTGATCGGCCCTGCTCGCATGCGATCAAGCAGGGTGCCGCCTGCAAGCAGTTCCATGACGATATAAGCCACATCACCCACGCGGTCGTTATCGAAAATGGTGACGATGTTGGGGTGACTGAAGCTGGCTAGGACTTCGCCCTCGCGCAGAAACAGCTTTTCCGCATCGGCGTTGTTCAACGCCGATGCTTTGAGGATCTTGATCGCCACCTTGCGCTTGTTGCGCTTGTGTTCGCCCAGCCAAACGTCAGCCATGGCGCCCTCGCCCAGCTTGCTGATCAGGATGTGATTCGGAATCTCTACGTTGCTCACCGCTGCCACGCGCCCGCGTTCAATCGCCGCAAAGCCCTGCTGAAATTCATGTCTTGGTCCCCGCTATCGCCGCAGACTCTAGCCCGATTTGGGGAAATCGCCAAGAACCGGGACGAAGGGGGCGCGCGTAAACTGATGTGGGGTGTCTTGAGCTACCGAATCACCTTGGGCTATCAGCGCAAACGCCGTTGGCGTTGAATGCCGGGGTAGGGACGCGATTCATCGCCTCCGCTCGTCGCAGCCCATTCCACCCGGCCCGCTCCACCCGGCCCATTCCACCCGGCCCGCTCGGGCCGCGGCGGCAGATGCGGTGGCAGATGCGGCATTGGACGCAAACCATCCATCGATGCGGTTTGTGCCTCACCGGCATCCCACGCGGCTTCGCGTGCTGCGGTGGGTTGTGCGAATCACTGGGTGGATTCTGCGGCTTCACCTCGCAAGCGGCTGCGCGCAGAATGACCGCGGTGGGCTCGGTCCAATGCGTGCCTCGGCGCATCCTATGCCTTCTGAGCCAGCGCTTCGTCGGCTCAGGCTGCGTAGGGATCTGGTCTTGCTTCCGCGTTTGGTTTGAAGCGGCGGTGCGCCCAGAGGTATTGCGCGGGGTAGCGGCGGATGACGGTTTCCAGCCAGTGCATGTAGGCGGCGGCGGATGCTTCGGGGGTGCCGTGACTGATCACTGCGGGGCATGTTTCGAGTTTCAGGTGGTAGAGGTCGGCGTCGCGCCAGATCGAGATCAGGAGCACGGGGACTTTGGCGCTGCGCACGATGCGCGGAGTAATCGCCAGCGTGGCCACCGGGCGGGAAAAGAACGGCACGATCGTGACGTTTTCGGGCAAGTGCTGGTCGGGTGCGTAATACACGGCATCTCCGGCGCGCAGGGTGCGGATCAGGCCAATCAGGTCGCGTTTGTCGATGACTTTGCGGCACCAGCGCTGGTAGGCGTTTCGGCTCAGGGCAGAGAGGGTGCGCTGGTTGTGCTTGCGCGACAGCATCGGCACCGGCTGGCCGAGTGCTTCCGAAAGCGCGCGCGCACACAGCATCATGGGCGTGAAGTGCGCGGCCAGCAGCAATACGCCGTGGCCCTGGGCCAGCTCATTGTCGAGCAGGGAAAGGCCTTCGACCTGGATCCGGTGCATGCCAAGGTCGCGTCGGCGCCAGGTTGCGGCGGCGGTCTCCAACAGCGCAAGTACGCTGTTGCGAAAGGCGGCTCGGCTGAGCTCCTGCTGCGTAGCCTGATCCAGTTCCGGGAAAGCGATGGCGATGTTGATCTTGATCACGCGGTAGCGCTTGCGCGCAAGCAGGCGCGTTACCGGCGCCAGCATGCGTCCGAAGCGCAGCAGCCAAGCCAGCGGTGCTTGCGCCAGCACAAAGAGGCATGCGCAGAGCAGCAGCCACGGCCATTGCCGGGGCTCTTGCAGCAGCTGCTTCAGACTTGCTTCTTGCGCTAGTCCCATTCCACCCTCTGCTTGCGCTTTTCGATCGCTTTTGCGTAACGCAGGAAAGCGTAGTACGCCAGCGAGACGCTGTGAATCAGGCCGGCCCAGCCACTCAAGCATTGCCTTCGCAGCAGGTAGCTTTTGAAGAATATCCAGGGTGGGTCAAGCAACAGCCGCAAATGCAGGAAGCGGCGCCCGGCGTACTCGTCTGCCATGCCGCTGGAATAGTGGTTGATTTTGGCGACTTTGGTGGCGATGTCGACTTCCCCTTCGTGCACAAAGACGCAGGGCAGGGTCCGCACGCGGCCGCGCACTTCCGGTGCGGCATGAATGGCGGAGGCGCTCATTTGCATGTGCTCGCGCTGAAACAGACGCAGGAAGGTGTTGGCCTTGGCCCACGGGTGCGGATAGCGCCAGAACATGCGTTCGATGCGCGGCAGGCGCACGCCGTTGGCGTTCGGTGCTTGCAGCCAGTGCGCAATTGCGCGTGCTGTGGCTTCCGGCAGCCACTCATCGGCATCCAGCAGCAGCACCCAGGAATGCTCCGCAAGCGCCACCGCCTTCGCCTTCTGTGGTCCGTAGCCGAGAAATTCCGCTTGCACGACGCGCGCACCGTGCGCATGCGCGATGCTCACGGTGGTGTCGCTGCTGAATGAGTCGAGCACCAGGATTTCATCGGCAAAGCGAGTACTGCTCAGGCAGCGCGCGAGCGTGTCGGCGCTGTTGTAGGTGGTAACCACAACGCTCAACTGCGGTCGCTGCGCGGCTCGCTCCATTATTGGTTCAGAGCTCGCACTGTCGGTTCCGCAGCCAGGTTCTGAGCCACTTCGGGGGCATCGCTGGCCAGCAGGCTGGCAATGTAAAGGCCCAGCATCAGGGCAAACAGCAGACCCCAGAAGCTGGAGTAGAAGGCCAGATGGGTGTTAATCGGGAACACCATGGCGATCAACGCCACCGCGTAGGGCCAGGCGCGTGCGCGCGCTGGTGGTGCGGCGCGCTGATAGCTGCGCAGCAGTGCTAGTCCCGCAACCAGCCAGCAGAGCAGGCCGATGATCCCGGTCTCGCAGAGAATTTCAAACAGCAGCTGGTGCGGGTGCAGGGCGCCGCCGGATGCCAGCCAGCGATCGGAGGGCTGCGCGTGATCGGCGTAAGCGTAGCGAAAGCCGCGTGTGCCCACGCCATTGATTGGGTGCGCGCGCAGCATCTGCACGCTGGTCTCCCAGATTGGCAAGCGGTACGCCAGCGCTGCATCCACCTGGGCGCGATCAGCACTGAGCAATAGGCTGGTGCGATCCACTCGGCCAGCAAAAGAGGGCCATTGCAGGTACAGCGCCGTAGCGAGTACCGGCAGCACGGTGAGAGTGATCGCGGCGACGCGCCAGAGCGGCCAGGCACTGCGCCGGCGCACGCTTTCGCCCCAAAAAAGCAGCACCACGGCAAGCATCACCCAGCCGGAGCGCGTGCCCGCCAGCAGGATGCACACAACCAGCAAGCTCAGCGCAAGCAGCTGCCAGCGCGGGCGCTGCTGCAGCGCGGCCAGCAGCAAGGCTGCGCTCACCGCCAGCACCGGTCCCAGCTTCAGATTGTCGCCAAAGATCCCGCTCAAGCGATCACTGCTGGAGACCCCGCGCAGGCCATAGCCAAACAGCGCTTGGCAAAGCGCGTCGGCGAGCCAAAAAGCCGTGACCAGTGCCAGCCAGCGCAGCAGCGTGCGCCGCTGCTGTTCACTCAGCAGCAGGGCCGCGAGGGCAAATCCTGGCAGCCGAAAAAGTCCCAGCGTGTTGCTCGCACTGCGTGCCGGTGCAACCGCATCAGGCAGCGCCAGTGCGGCGGCCAGAATGTAACCGCCGAAGGCAATCGCAATCAGCTTGAGCGCATGCTTGGGCCAGATAAAACCTGGCCAGATAAGGCTAGGCCGCCCCGCCAGCAGCACGGCCAGCCAGCAGAGCAGCAGACCGGCTTCGTACGCAGCGCCGAAGGGCAGCAGAAAAAAGCCTGCGCCGAGGCCCAATAGCGCAATGCGAGAGGCGAGTGGCGCCGGCATCTAGAGCATGCCCGGCAGATGCAGCTCAAAGTACACGCCTTCACCATTCGGGAGGTTGCCCGCTTGCGGCAGGCCACCGTGAAGTTCACTCACCAGGCGCACGATAAACAGGCCCAGCCCAAGATGCGGCGTATTGTCGCCGCGCTCGCGCACGCTCACCATCGATTGGAACAATTGCTCCTGCATGCGCGAAGGCAGCGGTGGACCTTGATTGCTTACCGACAGGCGCGGAATCTGCTCGACCATGCGCAGCTCGATGCGGATCCAGCCCTGCTCGGGCGTGAAGCTGAGGGCATTGTCGACCAGCTTGTCGAGCGCTTGGTGCAGCAGTTCCGGCGCGCCCATGAGCATGACCGCTTGCTCGGGAACCAGGCACTCGATGCGCTTGTTGCGCGCGGCCGGCAGATCCCGATACGCGGCAACTGCGCCGGTGACGAATGCGCGCAGATCAAAGCGCTCCGCTTCCGCCTGATCAATGGCGCGTTCGATCCGGTTCGCTTCGCTCATCGCGCGCAGGATGTAGCCGAGCCGCTCAACGCCGCTGCGCGCACGTTCGGAATAGGTGCGCGCCTGTTCGGGCAAGTGCAGCAGTTCCAGATTGTCCAGTGAGCCCTTGACCATCGCCAACGGCGTTGCCAGCTCATGCGAGAGCTTGCTCGCCAAACTGCGCAGGTATTCGTTGTATTCGCCAATCTGATCGAGCAAGCGGGCAAACGCGCGCGACAGCTCGCCGACGTCATCATGGGCTTTTGAGCGCGGAAAGCGCCCGCGCAGTTTGCCGTCGCTGCTGAGCGCGGTCTCCGCGGCCGTGCGCAGGCGTCGAATTCGGTACGACAAATATCCGGCGTAACCAAACAGCACGGCGGAGGCAATCAGCACGGTGATCAATCCGCCCAGCAGCAGGCCGCCCAGACCACGGTTGGTCCACAGCAGCAGGGTGTCGCTGGTGCGCTCCAGCAGCAGCGCGCCAAATTCACCTTTGCCACCGAGCGGCACCGCAGCACTTAGCACTACGCTGTGCTGCGTGCTGGCGGGACGCCAGCCCACCGCAGACTCGCCGCGCAGTGCGGCCTCCGTTTCGGTGGTTTCCAAGCGCAGCAGATCGCCCCGGTAAGGTGCCGGGTCGGTGAATGCTGGCGCCAGCATCAAGCGGTAGACGGTGGCGCGCAGCCAGCGTTGAAACGTTTCCCGCTGGGCCTGTTGGGCGGCCTCGTACAGCACGCCGGCCTGCGCCAGCACGTAGCGATCCGGGCTGATCACGCGCGCACGCGTGCCTTCCGGGAGCAGCGCGATCAGCCCAGGCAGCTGCACGCCGGTGCCTTGCAGCGGCACGCTAACGACGCGCCCGTTCTGCACCGTGCCGATCAGCGCGCGCGGCAGGTCAGCACCGGGCACCGGAACATCAATCGCGGCAATTCCCAGCCGTGAAAGTGCCCAACTGGTCGGCATACGCAGTTCGATGCGGTAGCCATTGGGGTCCCGATCACAGGCTGCCAGTCCTGCATTCATGCCGCGCGGAAGCCCGGCAAGACGCGCTGGGCCTTGCCGTTCGCAGGCCAGCAAAAGACGGTATTGGTCGGTCAGAATTTCCACCCGATCGGCCCGCTCCAGCGCGGCATCATCGCCTTCAGGCGGCACTGGCGAGCGATCGCGCACGTCAGCACGCAAGTACAGCCAGTGCGGATCGCGGGCCAGAAACACGCGCAAAGTCAGCTGGCGGTCACGGTCCTGATACTCGCGCGCCAGATCCTCCAGCTCGCGCCAGTCACCCACGTAGCCATCCACGCTGAGGGCAAAATTGATCTCACGGGCATACAGGCGTTCACGGCCTTCCGCGGCCAGTTTGGGATCCATCACCAGCAGCGCTTTCCCGATTGCTTGCCCAGAGGCCAGCAGGGCCTGCTCGTTGGCAAGCCGGAGCGTCGCCTCCATCTGTTCGATGAAGCGGAAACCGGCAACCGGAAACACCGCGGCTAGCAACAGAATCAGCAGCAGCTTGAACCGTAGCGGCATGGATCAGCGCGCCAGCGCCGCTTGGGCTTCCGAATCCAACATCAGGGCTTCCAGCGGTAGCCGACGCCGTGCATGGTGTCTACGGCATCGAAGTCTGGATCGATGGCAAGAAACTTCTTGCGAATGCGCTTGATGTGCGAGGTGATGGTGGCTTCGTCGACCAGCACCTGCGCGGCATTCATCAGCTGCGCGCGATTTTTGACGTGGCCGGGGTAGCGCGCCATCGCGTGCACGATCCAAAACTCGGTGAGGGTGAGCTCGACCAGTTGCCCGTTCCAGTGACATTCCATGCGCTCACTGGCAAGGCGCAGCGGGCCGTGTTCGAGCATTTCTTCCTGGCCCGGTGGCTGGCGTAGAGCTTCCACGCGGCGAAACAGGGTGACGATTCGGGCCAGCAGCTGGGGCAGACTGATTTCTTTGGTCAGATAGTCGTCGGCACCCAGGCGCAAGCCGGAGATGATGTCGAAATCGGAGTCGCGCGCGCTTAGAAACATCATCGGCAGCGTGGCCGAGCGTGCGCGCAAATTGCGGCAGAGATCGAATCCACCCTCCGGCTCGTCGCCCAAACCAACGTCGATCAAGACCAAGTCGGGCAGCCGAAGCGCGAATGCGGCCTCCGCCGTGCGCCGGTTGCCATAGGCGTTGACCTCGTAGCCGTAGCGCTTCAAGGCATCGGTGTAGTTGGCACGGATCGTCGGTTCGTCTTCAACGATGGCAATCAAACGCGGCATGATTTGCTCCCCATGATTCGCTCCCTAAGTGGCGTCCGCACTTTAAGCGCGCGCACCGCCAGCACCAAGTGGTAATAGGGGCAAGCTTGGGACATTTGCTTGCTCGCTGTGTCAAACGCGCGAACAATCGCATTCTTCCAAGTCGCTAAGGTGCCTTTTGGCTATCGAGGATCCCGTCGCCGCGCCCGCCAACGGTGTCTACCCGCTGCTGGACGTGGCAATCGCACCGGATGTGCCGGCCATGCTGGCGCTGTTGCGCGCGCTTGCCAGCCGCTGCGAGAACGAACTGGGCGCTGCAACCGAGTGCTGTGACGATGTACTTCTGGTGCTTGAAGAGCTGGTTACCAACGTGATTCGGCACGTGCTTGTCGCGGGCACGGGCAGCCGCGCGCGACTCAAAGTGCTCGGCCGTGACAATGCGCTGGCGGTGTGGCTCTGGGACGATGGGCCGGCCTATGACCCTTTCAGCACTACGGCCGAGCCCGGTTACGGTCTGCGCATCATCCGCGCACTTGTGCACCGGCCCGTGCTTGGGCTTCGCGCGGGCGCCAATCAGCTAGAATTCTGCCTGCCTCTTATCCACTGCCCGCCAATTATCCGTGGCGGCGGCGTTCCGACGTGATCCGGGCTGCACGCTTTGCCCCCGTCATTGCATCACTCAAGGGAGTCACCCATGGCCGATAACATTCTTGTTGAGCGCCGCCCGGACGGCACGGCCGCAATCATCTTGATTGGCCGCCTGGACGCGGAAAACGCGGGTCTGGTCGAGCAGGCGCTGGATGCGGTTATGGACAAGCGTCCATGGCGCGTCATTCTCGATCTTGGGCGCTTGAACTACATCGCCAGCGCCGGCATCCGGATCATTCTCAAGCTGCGACAGCTGCAGCTGGCGCGCAACGGCAAGCTATTCATGCTTGAGATGCAGCCGCAGGTGAAGCGGGTGTTCGAACTCATGCAATTGCTGCGCGTGCAGGAGATGTTTGACAGCGAGGCTGATCTCGACGCCTACCTCGATTCGGTGCAGCAGCCCGACGGGCCTCTCGATAGCAATGGCCGCGGCTGAGTCTGCGCTGAGTCCGGCCCAGGCTTTGCTGGCACAGCGGGTTCGAATCGTCCAGAATGAGCGCGTGCCCTCTACGGTTCACGACAGTCGAGCGCCATGATGCCTTGTCCCTAATTATGACTTTGGGGCGGTCCATGCGGTGCCGTTGTGCATACCCGCTCCTCGCGGGGCGCCTTAATGCACCGTCGATTGCCCCCCCTGAGCTCAGGGATCAAGGTCGCCCGCCGGCATCGGTTCACGTGGAGGGTCTTTTTTTGGGTCTGCTCGGTCCGCCAGCGGAGCGGGCTCTGTGAGTGGCAGCGATGCCGCTTTGGACGCGCTGCAGGCGCTGCGCCAACAGGCGCGCGCCACGCGCCGCGCGCTTGGCACGCACCAGCGCAGGGCAGCGGCCGATGCCCTGCGCGATCTTGCTGCGCTGTACTTGGCTGCTGGCAGCGGACTGCTGGCCAGCTATGTGGCTTGTCATTCTGAGCTCGACACCGCAGCGCTCAACCATTGGGCGCTAACCCAGGGTTGGCAGCTGGCTTTGCCTGTGGCGCAGGCGGATGGTGAATTGGCGTTCCGGCTTTGGGATGGCGAGCCTGACGCGCTTGAGCGCGGTCGCTTTGGGATTCCGGAGCCTGTTGGCGGCGCGCTGATTGCGCTCGCGGATTGCCAGCATGTGTTGGTTCCCGGTCTGGCGTTCGACCGCTGCGGACGCCGGCTTGGCAATGGCGGTGGCTACTATGACCGCGCCTTGGGTTGCTTGCGTCATGCGCGAGTGCGGCCTCAGTTTTGCGGCATAGGCTTCCACCAGCAGCTGTTTGACGTGTTGCCCGAGCGCAGCTGGGATGTGCGCATGGATGTCCTTTTGCTCGATTCGGGCATGATTCGCGCCCCAGCCGCTGAGCGTCCCAATGCCTGAAGTCCATGCCTAAAAAGCCCACGCCTGAAGCCCTGGCCTGAGGCCCTGGCCTGAAGCCCTGGCCTGAGGCCCTGGCCTGAAGCCCTGGCCTAAAACCATGGCCAAAAGCCAGTGCTGATCCACTCCCGCCCAAATCCACTTCAGCCCGCCATGCAGAACCGGGCGACAGCAATGAGCAACCCCATGCATACCGACACGAAAACCTTTCAACGCGACCCAAAGCCCGCGTTCTGGCTGTTCAAGACCGAGCCGGAGGAGTTTTCGATTGACGACCTCAAGCGTGTCGGGCGCGAGCCATGGACCGGGATCCGCAACTACCAAGCGAGAAATCTGTTGCGCGATCAAGCCAAAGTCGGCGATCAGGTGTTCGTTTACCACTCAAGCTGCGCTGTCCCCGGCGTGGTCGGGGTGGCTGAAATTGTCAGCGCCAGCTATCCGGATCCGAGTCAATTCGATCCCAATTCGGACTATTACGATCCAGCCAGTAAGCCCGCGGAGCCGCGCTGGCTGTGTCTTGACGTAGCCTATAATCGCCAACTGAAGCGCCCGCTGACGCTGGAACAGCTCAAGACGGCGGCCAGCCTGGATGGCTTTTTGCTGCTCAAGCGCGGCAATCGCCTCAGTCTGTTTCCAGTCCCCGAGCAATTTGCAGATCAACTACTGAACATGGAGCACGCGCAATGAGCCAAGACGAAGAGAAGCACCAAGCCGCTGAAGTTGCGATTGGGATGGTGCAAGAGGGTCAGATTATAGGGGTCGGCACCGGTTCAACCGTCAATCACTTCATTGCGCTGCTGGCAAGCAAGAAGCAGCTGATCGAGGGCGCGGTAGCAAGCTCCAAGGCCACTACCGAGCTGCTAAAAAAGCACGGCATTCCGGTTTTGGAACTGAATGCCGCGGGCGATTTGCCGATCTATTTCGATGGCGCCGACGAGGTCGATCCGCACTTCCGTTTGATCAAGGGCGGTGGTGGCGCGCTGACGCGTGAGAAGGTGATCGCGGCGGCGTCGCGCAAGTTTGTTTGCATGGTCGACAGCAGCAAGCGCGTTGGCGTGTTGGGACGGTTTCCGCTGCCGGTCGAGGTGATAGGCATGGCGCGCAGCTACGTGGCCCGCCAGCTGGTCAAGCTCGGCGGTCAACCGGTCTGGCGAGAGGACTTCGAAAGCGACAACGGGCATCCAATCCTCGACGTGCACAACCTGAGCATCGTCGCGCCTGAGGAGCTGGAGCGCACCATCAACCAGATTGCGGGAGTCGTTACCGTGGGTTTGTTCGCGCTGCGCAAGGCAGACGTGCTGATCACGGGTAGCACCATAGAGTTTCGCAAGCGCTGACTCGGGGAGCCTCTAGAAACCTACTGCGCGGTCCGATTGCTGCGTTGCTCGGTGCTCGAAATCCTTGCGTACTCCATGTACGTTGCGGTTCCTGCGCGCCGTGCGCCTTGCACTCGAACCGCTCGCTACGGTTTCTGAAGGCTCCCGGGAGCCTCTAGAAACCTACTGCGCGGTCCGATTGCTGCGTTGCTCGGTGCTCGAAATCCTTGCGTACTGGATGTACGTTGCGGTTCCTGCGCGCCGTGCGCCTTGCACTCGAACCGCTCGCTACGGTTCTTACGGGTTCCCGAAGGTCAGTTTGGGAGCGATTCCGAACAGACATTCAGAAAAATCCGAGAGCCAGTTTGCAGGATAAATTTGGAACTGGTTAAACTCTCAAAGCTTAGTGGGGTCAGTTGCGCGACCCTGAGGTCAGTTGCAACATGTTGAGTCCTCGTTCCGCCAGATTGCTGCGCGGCTTGATCCGTGCACAGTTCACTGTGGCTGTCTTGGGTGGCATCATCGTTGCGCTGTTCTGGGGTCTGACGAACGCGCTGGGTTTTGTTTGCGGTGCCGGTTTGATCGGCATCGGAACTTGGGTTGCTGCAAGTCGCAGCTTTGGTGCACCGGCCGGTCCTACGACCTCCATGGGGCGCATCTGGCTTGGCTTGGCGTTCAAGTGGTTTTTTCTGGGCCTGATGTTGTACTTGGCCATCGCGGTACTTCGACTGCCTCCGGTGCCCCTGATTGCGGGCCTGCTGGCGGCGCAGCTTGGTTTTTTGGCACTGGCGTTTCAATCTGATAGAGCGGGGTAGGTTGTGTTCCAAATAGGTGAAGGCGCTTCCACGCCGACCGAATACATCCAGCATCATTTGCAACACCTGACGGTCACCAATGACTTCGGAGCGTTTCACGTCGATACCATCATCAGCTCGGCCGTGCTTGGGTTGGTTATGCTGTTCGGCTTCTGGCTTGCCACGCGTCGCGCTACGGCTGGCGTGCCCGGCCGCTGGCAAGCCTTTGTCGAGATCGTGGTCGAGTTCTTGAATGCCCAAGTCAAAGACGCCTATCACGGCACAAGCAAGCTGGTGACGCCGATCGCGATCACCCTGTTCGTGTGGATCTTGTTGATGAATATGGTGAAGCTGATCCCGGCTGATTTCATCGCAGAAGGGCTCAAGCTGGTTGGCGTGAATTACTTCCGCCCGGTGCCCAGCGCCGATGTGAACGCCACGCTGGCGATGTCGATTTCAGTGTTCTTTTTGATGATCTTCTTCGCGATCCGCGCCAAGGGTTTGGGCGGCTTCGTACGTGAGCTGTTTACTGCGCCGTTCGGGCCCTGGATGTTTCCGGCCAATCTGCTGCTCAATGCGGTCGAGCTGCTCAGCAAGCCGCTCAGTCTTGCGATGCGGCTGTTTGGCAACATGTACGGCGGCGAGATCGTGTTCCTGCTGATCTGGGTGCTTGGCGCCGCAGGTATTGGCGGCGCCATCGCTGGCAGCGTGTTCGGGCTTGGCTGGTCGCTGTTCCACTTCCTGGTCATCCCACTGCAAGCCTTCATCTTCATGATGCTTTCGGTCGTGTATCTAGGCCTCATGGAAGAACACCACTAGCTTTCATGGCCCTTAGTCACCCCGCAGGATGAACCTCGCCGCAGCAGCCATGAAGTTAGATTTCGCGTCTTCCTTTCCCCAGCCCTTCCAAAACGTGGGGGAGGGAGCAAAAAAGCCGACTCCGAGCGGTGCTCGGTGAAGCTGGATGAGTTTCACGCTAACGTATCTGCGCTTTGGGATCTGCTCATCGGGATCTGATCGTTTTTTTGCTCTACTCGTTTCTTTTGTCCCCGCTCTAGTCAACCAACCATCAAGTACGGAGAGTTACCATGGAACTGCTCGCGCAAATCAATTCGTCCACCGCCATCGCCATTGGCATCATGATCGGCCTGGCCGCGCTCGGCGCAGGTCTTGGTATGGCCATCATGGCCGGTAAGTTTCTTGAAAGCGGCGCCCGCCAACCGGAACTGATCCCGGTGCTGCAGGTGCGCATGTTCATCACCGCAGGCCTGATCGACGCAGCATTCATCATCACGGTTGCTATCGGACTGCTGTTTGCATTCGCCAACCCTTTGCTCGCGGTGATCAAGCTCTAAGCCAAGCGACGGGTTTGTTGGGCGTTTCCAAGACGCCCCAACGCCATGGCTTGCCATGGTTACCACGCTGGCTAACAACGCAAGGGATTCGCCAATGAATATCAACATGACGCTCTTCTCCCAGGCCTTGATGTTCGCAGCCTTGATTTGGGTGATTGCGACCAAGGTGTGGCCACCCCTGTTGGCCGCGATTGAGGAACGCCAGAAGAAGATTGCTGACGGCTTGGCCGCGGCTGAGCAGGGCAAGCAAGCTCTGGCGCAGGCGCAAAGCAAAGAAACCGAAGTGATCAAAGAAGCGCGCGTGAAAGCGAACGAAATTCTGGATCGCGCTCAGCAGCAGGCCATCAAGGTGGTTGAAACCGCGAAAGGTGAAGCAGTAGCGGAGAAGAACCGCCAACTGGCCGCCACCGGAGCGGAAATCGAGGCTATGGCGCAGCAAGCCAAGACCGGCCTGCGGGCGCAGGTTGCAGAGCTGGCGGTCATTGGAGCTGAGCGCCTTATCCGCAAAGAAGTGAATCCGGCAACGCATAAGGTGTTGCTTGATGAACTAATTACCGAGCTGTGACATGAGTAGCCTGTTTGCACTGGCCCGCCCGTACGCTCGCGCCGCGTTTGAATTGGCCCAAAAGCACGAGCAGCTGTCGCTGTTCAGCGCACACTTCAATTTCGTCGCGGCTTTTGCAAGTGCGCCGGAAGTGAAGTCCCTGCTCTCCAGTCCGAGTATCACCAAGGCGGACAAGGTGGCGCTGCTGCTGCCGCCCGGCGAGGTTGAGGACTCTTTGTTCGGTCATCTGCTGGCGCTGCTGGCAAGCAATGACAGGCTGTCAGTGCTGCCACAAATCGGCGAGCTTTACGAGCAGCATCGTGCCGACGCCGAGCAGCTGCTGAAAGTGACGGTACGCACTGCGGCAGAAATCGATCATGAGCAGTTGACGCGGCTCTCCGCAGCATTGCAGCAGCGCTTTAAGCGCGTGATTGAACTGGACGTGGTGCTTGAGCCCGCGTTACTGGGCGGTGCAATTCTGGACGCCGGCGACGTAGTGATCGACGGCTCCCTGAAAGGCAAGATCGCGCGTATGCGCCAGCAGTTGGTCGCCTGAGCCACGAACTGAGCCACGAACTGAGTCATTACCTGAGCCAAGACCTGAGTCACTACCTGAGCCATCCGCAAGAATTTCAAAATACTGACGAGTAAACGCCATGCAAACCTCGCTCAACCCGAGTGAAATAAGTGACCTGATCCGGTCACGCATTGAAAAGTTCAAGTCCGCCGCAGAAGCCCGCAACGAGGGTACGGTTACCTCGGTGTCGGACGGCATTGCGCGCATCCACGGTCTTGCCGACGTGATGCAAGGCGAAATGATCGAATTTCCAGGCAACACGTTTGCGCTGGCACTCAATCTGGAGCGTGATTCAGTCGGCGCGGTGGTGCTTGGCTCGTATGAGCACATCAAGGAAGGCGACACGGTCAAGACCACGCAGCGCATCTTGCAGGTGCCAGTGGGTCCAGAGTTGCTGGGTCGCGTGGTGAACGCGCTCGGCGAGCCGATCGACGGCAAGGGTCCGATCACCGCCAAGCTGGCTTCGCCGATTGAGCGCGTTGCGCCGGGTGTGTTGTGGCGAAAGTCGGTCGATCAGCCGGTGCAGACCGGGTTCAAGGCGCTGGATGCCATGGTGCCGGTCGGCCGCGGTCAGCGCGAACTGATCATTGGTGACCGTCAAACCGGCAAAACTGCGGTTGCGATCGATACCATCATCAATCAGAAGACCACCGGCATTAAATGCATCTACGTCGCGATCGGTCAGAAGCGCTCCTCGATTTCCAACGTGGTGCGCAAGCTGGAAGAGCATGGCGCGCTTGCGCACACCATCGTTGTGGTGGCGTCCGCTTCTGAATCAGCCGCGATGCTGTACATCGCGCCGTATTCCGGATGCGCCATGGGCGAATACTTCATGGACCGCGGCGAAGATGCGCTGATCGTTTATGACGATCTCTCCAAGCACGCCGTCGCCTACCGTCAGATTTCGCTGCTGCTGCGCCGACCGCCGGGTCGCGAGGCCTATCCTGGCGACGTGTTTTATCTCCACTCCCGTCTGCTGGAACGTGCTGCGCGCGTCAATGCTGACTATGTCGAGAAGTTCACGGCGGGTGCGGTGAAAGGCAAAACAGGATCTCTGACGGCGCTGCCCATCATCGAAACGCAGGCCGGCGACGTTTCTGCGTTCGTGCCGACCAACGTGATCTCAATTACCGATGGCCAGATCTTCCTTGAGACCGATCTGTTCAATGCCGGCATTCGTCCCGCGATCAACGCCGGTATCTCGGTGTCGCGCGTTGGTGGTGCGGCACAAACCAAGGTGATCAAGAAGCTGGGTGGCGGCGTGCGTTTGGCGCTGGCTCAGTTCCGCGAGCTGGCGGCGTTTGCGCAGTTCGCCTCGGATCTGGATGAGGCGACGCGCAAGCAGCTCGAACGCGGTCAGCGCGTCACCGAACTGATGAAGCAAAAGCAGTATTCCCCGCTTTCGGTCGGTGAAATGGCGCTCTCGCTGTATGCCGCCAATGAAGGTTATCTGGACGACCTGCCGGTCAACAAGATTGGCGCGTTTGAGCAGGCGATGCACCGCTTCATGCGGGAGCAGCAGCCGGCCTTGATGGCGGAGATGGATAAGACAGGCGGCTGGAACGATGAGATCGAGGGCAAGTTCAAAGCCGGGATCGCAGAGTTCAAGAAGACTGGTACGTACTAACGAGTGCAAGCCGGTACCCGTACCGGCTTGACGCAAACCATGATCTGGGGTTGGCGTCAAATTGCATGCAGAGCAATTTCAATAGGTTAGGCCGCGTGGATGCGTCGACGCGGCCAGTAACTTGAACGCAGCGCACGCAAGTGCCGCGCGAGGTGAGTCATGGCTGGTGGTCGCGAAATCAAAACCAAAATCAAGAGCGTGCAGAACACCCGCAAGGTGACGCGCGCACTGGAAATGGTCAGCGCTAGCAAGATCCGCAAGGCGCAGGAGCAGATGCGCGCGTCGCGTCCCTACGTTTCTGCGATGCGCACCATCATCAGCCATTTGGCAAAGGCGCACACGGATTACCAGCATCCGTTTCTGGCCGAGCGCGAAGTCAAGCGCGTGGGCTTTTTGATTATCTCCTCCGACCGCGGTCTTTGCGGTGGCTTGAATTCCAATCAGTTCAAGATGCTGCTGGCGCAAATGAAGCAGTGGCAGGATCGCGGCTGCGGCATTGACGTGGTCTGCATCGGCAACAAGGCAAGCAGCCTGTTCCGCCGGCTCAACGTCAACATGCTGGCAGCGCAAGCCGGGCTTGGTGATCGTCCGCAATTCAGCAAGATGCTGGGCTCGGTCAAGGTCATGCTCGACGCCTACACCAGCGGCGCGATTGATCGCGTGTTCATCAGCTACAACGATTTTGTCAACACCATGACCCAGCAGGCCAAGGTGGACCAGTTGCTGCCCTTGCCGGCCACCGAGCACAGTGAATCCAAGCACGCCTGGGACTACCTTTACGAGCCCGACGCCAAGACCGTGATTGACCACACGCTGACGCGCTATGTCGAGTCGCTGGTGTTTCAATCCGTGCTTGAGAACCTGGCCAGCGAACACGCTGCGCGCATGGTTGCCATGAAGGCGGCCAGCGACAACGCGGCGGATTTGATCCAGTCCCTGACGCTGATTTACAACAAGGCGCGCCAGGCTGCGATTACCCAAGAAATTTCCGAGATCGTCGGCGGCGCCGCCGCGGTCTGAGCCCTTTTCAGTACATTCAAACATTCACGTATTCACGGAGTCCAGCTCATGAGCGCAGGCACCCTTCAAAGCCCCATTCAGGGGAATATCGTCCAGGTCATCGGCGCCGTCGTCGACGTCGAGTTTCCGCGTGGCGGCGTACCCAAAATTTATGACGCACTGACCATTGGTGGTACGGCCATCACTTTGGAAGTGCAGCAGCAGCTCGGTGATGGCGTGGTGCGCACGATTGCGCTTGGTTCTACCGATGGCCTTAAGCGCGGTCTCAAGGTGGACAACACCGGCGACGGCATTCGCGTGCCGGTGGGCGTTAAGACGCTGGGTCGCATCATGGATGTGCTCGGGAATCCGATCGATGAAGCCGGCGAGATCGGCGCAACGGAGCGCTGGGCGATCCATCGTGCGGCTCCTGCATATGACGAGCAAGCCTCAGGCAACGATTTGCTGGAAACCGGCATCAAGGTGATTGACCTGATGTGCCCGTTCGCCAAGGGCGGCAAAGTGGGCCTGTTCGGCGGCGCCGGCGTCGGCAAGACCGTGAACATGATGGAGCTGATCAACAACATCGCCAAGCAGCACTCCGGCTTGTCCGTGTTTGCCGGCGTGGGCGAACGTACCCGTGAAGGCAATGACTTTTACCATGAGATGAAAGACTCCAACGTGCTCGACAAAGTGGCGATGGTTTACGGGCAGATGAATGAGCCGCCGGGCAACCGTCTGCGCGTTGCGCTGACTGGTCTGACCATGGCGGAATACTTCCGTGATGAGAAGGACGCCTCGGGCAAGGGCCGTGACGTGTTGTTCTTCGTCGATAACATCTACCGCTACACGCTGGCGGGTACCGAAGTGTCGGCGCTGCTTGGCCGTATGCCTTCTGCCGTGGGCTATCAGCCAACGCTGGCGGAAGAAATGGGCCGCTTGCAGGAGCGCATCACCTCCACCAAGACCGGATCCATCACCTCAATCCAGGCCGTTTACGTTCCCGCCGATGACTTGACCGACCCATCGCCTGCAACCACGTTTGCCCACTTGGACGCCACCGTGGTGCTGAGTCGTCAAATCGCGTCGCTCGGTATTTATCCGGCCGTGGATCCGCTCGATTCCACCAGCCGTCAGCTCGATCCGCTGGTGGTTGGCAGCGAACATTACGACGTGGCGCGTAAGGTGCAGGGCACCTTGCAGCGCTACAAAGAACTGAAGGACATCATCGCGATCCTGGGCATGGACGAGCTGTCGGAAGACGACAAGAAGTCGGTCTACCGCGCACGTAAGGTCGAGCGCTTCTTCAGCCAGCCGTTCCACGTGGCCGAAGTGTTCACCGGGTCACCGGGCAAGTACGTCACGCTCAAAGAAACCATCCGCGGCTTCAAGATGATCGTTGATGGCGACTGCGACCATATTCCGGAACAGGCCTTTTACATGGTTGGCGGCATCGATGAAGCGATCGAGAAAGCCAAGCAGATGCAGGCCAAGAGCTGAGCTGATCACCTATGAGCACCATCCAAGTCAATATCGTGTCGGCCGAGAGCGAGATCTTCTCGGGCGAAGCCACTTTGGTTGTGGTATCCGGTGAGATGGGCGAGCTCGGTATCGCTCCCCAGCACGCCCCGCTGATCACGCGCATCCGCCCAGGTCAGGTCCGCGTGCGGGTGGCGAACGGCCAGGAGCAGCATTTCTACGTGTCGGGCGGCATTTTGGAGGTGCAGCCGAACATGGTTACCGTGCTGTCGGACACCGCGCTGCGTGCCGCCGACATCGACGAAGCCCAAGCCAGGGCCGCGAAGGAAGAAGCCGAGCGCATTCTTGAAGGCAAAGGCAAGGCGATGGACATCGCGGAAGCTCAAGCGCAGCTGGTGCAGGCTCTGGCCCAGATTCAGGCGCTGGAACGCCTGCGCAAGAATCTGAAGCACTGACAGCGCTCATCTAAGGCAAGGCTTCGAGCAGTCTGGAAGGGAAGTGGTCTAAGTCCTGAAGGGGCGCACCAAGACAGCCCAGGGCAACGCCCTGGGTTGGCCTGGCATACGTGACGGAGCCTTGAAGGGGCGGCCCAATCGGCCAAGGATTACCGGCAATTCTTAGCTCGCGCCTTCAGGGCTCATCATATTTTGCGCACACCTCTCCCAGGGCAACGCCGCCGGTATGCCAAGACAAGCCACATCAGTTTGACTCGCACCCGCGCCGCGCGCCCACGCGGCGCTCGGGCGCTGGCCTGCATATACTGTGCGCGCCGCAACTGTGCGGCGTGATCCCCGGAGTGGGTATGACCGTAGCCAAGATCATTGAAATCAGTTCCAGCTCAAGCAAGAGTTTTGAAGATGCCATCAGTATTGGTATCGCCAAGGCCTCCGAGACCATCAAGCAAATCACCGGCGCATGGGTTGCCGAGCAGAAAGTCGTGGTGAAAAACGGAAAAGTGAGCGAATACCGCGTCAACCTGCGGGTGTCGTTTGTGCTGGCGGATGCAGAGAAGCCAAAGAAGACCGAAGCACCCAAGAGCAAGAAGAAGTAGCTCTAAGTCAAGTCGGTCATTGATGGACTCCTGGACACCGGGCGCTGCCGCAACAGCGCGCGGTGTCGATCTTCATAAAGTTCACGCGCGTGTAGATGTTCGCAACCGCTCGGAAATCGGAGACTCCACCGAATCCATCAGGTCACGGAGATTTTGCACCGAGGCCTGGAAGCCAGGGTCGCGTTGCGCTTCGCGCACCGGCGCGCTTACGCTCGGAAGCTGCACGTCGTGGGCGATGGTGCCAGGGCCGCGGCTGAAGATCAGCGCGCGCTGACTCAAGTAAGCGGCTTCATCCATGGCGTGGGTGATGAAAAATACCGTGGCCTGCTGTTCGGCCCAGAGCGCTTTCAAAAGCTCCTGCATGGATGCGCGCGTGCCGGGATCCAGTGCGCCAAAAGGTTCGTCCATGAGGATGATGCGTGGCTTCAAAATCAGCGTCCTGGCAATCGCCACACGCTGTCGCATCCCGCCGCTCAACTCGCTGGGATATTTTTGCGCATCGGTGTTGGGATTCAGACCCACTTTTTGCACCCAGGTCAGCGCTTGATCGCGCCGCTCGCGTTCACCCACGCCGCGCAGCATCAGCCCAAAGCCAACATTGTCCAGCACGCTGAGGTGCTCAAAGCTGGTGTAATCCTGAAACACCATGCCGCGGTCCGCGCCTGGTCCCAGCACCGGGCGGCCAAACACGCTCACTTGGCCACTGGAGGCCGGGAACTGCGGCGTAAGGCCCGCAATCAAGCGAATGAGCGTGCTCTTGCCGCAGCCTGAGGGTCCGAGCACGCTGATGAATTCCCCGCAACCCGGGTGATCATCGATGCGGAAGCTCACATTGCGGATGGCTGTGAACTCGCGCCCGTCTTTGGAAAAGCGCTTGCTAACATCGCGAAATTCCACTATGGCCGGACTCGGTGTAGCGCTGGCGGTTACCGGTGCACCGGCCGCATTGGAGGTAACAGCACCTGCCTGGGAAGTAGCCATCGTTTCCTCACTCATCGGGCCGGTCTCATCGGGCTGGTCTCATCGGGCTGGTCTCATCGGGCAGATTGCTCGGCGTAGGGAAACAGCCAGCGCTCAAGCTTGCGCAAGCCGAAATCGATTGACCACGCCATCAGTCCGATCAGCAACAGCACCAGATACACGTGTTCGGTAAGTCCCCGCCGCTGGCTTTGATTGAGCAGAAAGCCAAGGCCATTGCCTGCGTTGACCAGCTCGGCGAGCATGATGTAGCCGAAGGCCATGCCGAGCAGCGCACGGAAACTGTGCACGATGTCGGGCAATGCCATGGGGATCAGCACCTTGCCAATCAATTGCGCTTGCGAAGCACCCAAAGTGCGTGCGGTGTCTAGATAGCGGTCAGGCACCTTCAGCACGGCTGAGCATGCATCTGCAAACGCAAACGGCAGACAGGCGACGAAAATAAAGAGGATTTTCTGGCTCTCGCCAATACCGAACCAGAGCAGCGTGAGCGGCACCAGCGCAGCCACGGGAAGATTGCGCAGAGCAATCGCCAGCGGCGCAAGAAAGCTCTCAAGCGCCCGGAACGAACCGGCGAGTATTCCAAGCGGCACGCCCACCCCAACCGCCAATGCGAAGCCCAGCAGCACGCGCATCAGTGATGCGGCGATGGCGCCGAACAGGCCGCGCTCAGTGAACAGGCTGGGAAGCTCGTTCGCCACTTCCAAAGGGCTCGGCAAAATGGTGGGTGAGATGACCCGCTGCTCGGCGCTGCCGATCGTGAAAATGAACCAAGCGAACATCACCAGCAACAAACAGGTCGCGCCCAGCACCTTGCTCCAGGCGCCATCAACAGGTTCGCGCAAGCGCCGAAACGAATCCGGGATCATCATTGAAGCTCCAGGCCTAGGCCAAGTAACCACCATCTACAGCGAGCGAAGTGCCGGTGACGTAGCTGCTGGCGGCGCTGGCAAGATAGAGCACAGCCGGGGCAATTTCGCTCGGCTGGGCTGAACGGGCAAGCGGGATCAGCGGCATGATCAGCTTTAGCATCGCCGGGTTTTCGGTGATCGCAGAGGCAAATTTGGTTTCCGTCAAGCCCGGCAATACCGCGTTGACGCGGATCTGCTTGCTTGCCAGTTCCTTGGCGAAGGCTTGCGTCATGGAAATGATTGCGGCCTTGGTAATCGAGTACACGCCCTGCCCGGACGCCGGTCGCACGCCGTTTACCGAGGCAATGTTGATGATGCTGCCGCCCGTGGCCATCCGCTTTGCCGCTTGCACGGTGCAATACCAATAGCCTCGGATATTGACGTCGACGGTCTTGCTGTAGCTGTCAAGACCCATCTCCAACATCGGACCGAAGTACGGATTGGTGGCGGCGTTGTTGACCAGGATGTCTGGCGTCCACGCTTGCTCGTCGAGGGCAGCAAACAGGGCATCAATAGCCGGCACGTCACCGATATGGGCGGCCATGGCCAGCGCCTGATGGCCTTGCGCCCGGATTGCCCTCGCCACTTCCTCGCAGGCGTCCAGTTTGCGGCTGCTGACAATCACGCGTGCGCCCGCGGCGGCCAGCAGGTGCACAATCTCAGCGCCGATCCCGCGTGAGGCGCCGGTCACCAGCGCGGTACGACCGTGTAAATGGAATTGATTCAGTGACATGCAATCGGGATCCGAATTTAGGCCCAGCATCGGGCGCGCAAAGTATTGCATGCGATCAGGCACGTTATCAGGCACGTTATCAGGCACGTTATCAGGCACGTTATCAGGCACGTTATCAGGCACGTTCTGCGCTCAGTAAAGTCAGGCAAGTGCCGGCAACTCCAGGCAAGGCCTTACAATCGCCGCCCAGCACGAGGAGAGCGATGTGGCGAAACAAGTTTTGATGACGGGTGCCGGGAGCGGATTGGGTCGAGAATTGGCGCTGGCGTACGCGCGCGAAGGCGCCGAAGTGCTGCTTTGCGATGTGAATCAGGCGCGCGCCGAAGAGACTTTGGCCCTGATGCCGGGAAGCGGGCACGCGGTGCATGTCTTCGACGTTTCTGATCCAGGCGCCTGGCAGGCGATGAAGCAAACCATCGAGTCGCGCGGGCGCGGTATTGACGTGCTGTTCAACAACGCTGGCATCGCCAGCGGCGGCAAAATTGCGGACATCCCAGATCAGGAATGGGCTCGCGTCATGAAGATCAATCTCGACGGCGTATTTTTCGCCAGTCGCGCCATTGCGCCATTGATGGTGCAGCAGCGACGCGGGCATATCCTCGCGACGGCTTCGCTGGCAGGCTTTGTCGGCAGCCCGGAACTGGGCGCTTACGGGGTCAGCAAAGCGGCGGTGATCGCGCTCTCGGAAATCTTGCGCCAGGAGATGAGCGTGCACGGCGTGCGCGTGAGCGTCGTGTGTCCCTCATTCTTCAAGACCAATCTGCTTGAATCGTTGGAGATCAGCCACGATCGCGTGGGCAAGTTCGCGGCGCGTCAGATGGCGCGCGGTGAGCTGAACGCCACTGATGTCGCAAGCTATGTTCTGCGTCAGGCCGAGCGCGGCCAATTGCTGATCCTGCCGCACGCTGAGGCGCGCCGCGTGCACTGGCTCAAACGCCTGTTCCCGAACTGGCTGGCACGCAGGGTCCGACAGCACTTTGAGATGGCGGAAAAAGCGGCGTAGCGAAACAGCGCGCGCGCCCGCTGTGGATTCTGCGCTTGCCCTGGCGGCTGCGCGCAGAATCACGGCTGGCGGCTGGGTGGTTGGCGGCTGGGTCATTTCGATCGCCACATCCTCCGCAATGGCGGGCGCAGCGAAGCTATCCATTTGCGTTTTTCTAACTTTGCAGTAAAGCGCAAAGCAATGGATTGCCACGTCGCTGCGCTCCTCGAAATCACGCAGCGTGTCGTGCGGCGACGGTTTGCCTGCTCCGGGGTGGCCAGCAGTCACGAGCGCTAGTTCAGCGCTCGCACGGGCAAGCGCGGCCTACAATCCGCGCCTCGTCTTTCGGACCGCTGCCATGAAGCAAGCCCGCACACCCGCTTTCGCAACCCAGTGCATACACGCCGGCCAAAGCCCGGACCCCAGCACAGGCGCGATCATGCAGCCGATCTATGCCACCAGCACCTATGTGCAAAGCAGCCCCGGTGAGCACAGGGGCTATGAGTATTCGCGCACCCACAATCCCACGCGCGGCGCCTACGAACGCTGCATCGCGGCGCTCGAATCAGGCACGCATGGCTATGCTTTCGGTTCCGGTCTGGCGGCGATCGGCACCGTGCTGGAATTGCTCGACAGCGGTCAGCACGTGATCGCGATGGATGATCTGTACGGCGGTACGTTCCGCTTGTTTGAGCGCGTGCGTACGCGTTCCGCTGGATTGCGATTCAGTTTTGTTGATTTGACCGATATGGCGGCGCTGAAGGCAGCCGTGCGCCCTGAAACGCGCATGATCTGGGTCGAAACGCCCACCAACCCGATGCTTAAGCTGGTCGATCTGCCGGCCGTGGTGGCATTTGCCAAACAGCACAACCTGCTGGTTGCGGTTGACAACACGTTCGCCACGCCGATGCTGCAGCGACCGCTGGAGCTGGGTTGCGATTTGGTGATGCATTCGGCCACCAAGTACTTGAACGGCCATTCCGATGTGGTGGGGGGGATTGTGGTCACCGCACGCCCGGATCTGGCTGAGCGCCTAAGCTATCTGCACAATGCGGTCGGCAGCATTCAGGGTCCGTTTGACAGCTTCTTGGCGCTGCGTGGCTTGAAGACGCTGCACCTGCGGGTCGAACGCAGCTGTGCCAACGCGCAGGCCATCGCTGAGTTCCTGGAACAACATGCAGCGGTGGCATCGGTGATTTATCCCGGCCTGGCATCGCATCCGCAGCACGTTCTGGCCAAGCGGCAGATGAGTGGCTATGGCGGCATGATTTCCTGCGTGCTGCGCGGCGGCTTGGCGCAAGCGCGGCGCATGCTGGAGCGCTGTGAACTGTTTGCGCTGGCAGAAAGCCTGGGCGGTGTTGAAAGCCTAATCGAACATCCGGCCATCATGACCCATGCCTCCATTCCTGCCGAGCAGCGCGCGGCGTTGGGTATTTCCGACGGCTTCATCCGTTTGAGCGTCGGTGTTGAGGATGTGGGTGACCTGATCCACGAGCTGGAGTACGCGCTCAGCGATGCTTGAGGCGTGTCGGGCGGGATTTGGCGCGGGCTACCCATGCCGGGCTCACCCACTGCTTTGACCAGGCCGGCGCTTTGGCAAGAACGGCGCTTTGACAAGGTCAGCACTTCGACAAGGTCAGCACTTCGACAAGGTCAGCACTTTGACAAGGTCAGCACTTCGACCAGGTCGGCGCTTTGACAAGAACGGCGCGTTGACAAGAACGGCGCGTTGACAAGAACGTCAGGCGCAATTGACGCGCTCTTCGCAACCCGGCAAAGTCCACGCCGAGTTCGCGCCCACAGCAGCGCGCCTTTACCCAACAGGAGCACGCATTCATGGCCAGCAGTTCGCCGAAAGTCGAAGCATTCCAGCCACCACCGCCGGGCGAATTTCTGGGTCACCCCAAAGCACTCTGGAATCTTTTCGGCTCGGAGTTCTGGGAACGCTTCATGTACTACGGCATGCGCGCCATGCTTGCCGTGCACGTGGCGGCGGCCTTTTTTGCCCAGATGGGTAGCCAAGCCGATGCCGAGGCCAGCAAGACTTACGGCGGCTACACCGCGATGGTGTACATGACCGGGATCCTGGGTGGATTCGTGGCTGACCGCATCTTGGGCTATCAACGTTCGATCATGCTCGGCGGCGCGCTAATGGCCGTCGGCTGCTTCCTGCTGATGTCGCCCACGCTGCCGATGTTCCTGCTTGGTCTGGCGATCATCGTGGTCGGCAACGGCTTATTCAAGCCGAACATCTCGACCATGGTGGGCAAGCTGTATGCGCCGGGCGACGCCCGTCGCGATTCCGGTTTCACGATCTTCTACATGGGCATCAATGCGGGCGCGCTGCTGGCGCCGATTGTCTGCGCCACCTGGATCGGCGCTACCTATGGATATCGCTGGGGCTTTCTCACGGCCGGCCTGGGCATGCTGCTCGGCTTGGTGGTGTTCCAGCTGCTGAAGTCTTGGCTAGGTCAGGTGGGGGCCACTCCGGCCGGTAAGGAAGGCAATGGCCCGCTGGTGCAGGTGCTGGTTGGAGCGCTCATCCTGGTCGGACCGGTCTACATCCTGCTCAGCAAGAGCGATGTGCTGGGCGGGCTGCTGATCGTCATGATGCTTGGGCTGTGCGCTTATTTCATCTATTCCGGCATTGCCTCGGGCTCACGCGAGCAGCTGCATCGCTACATCGCCATGCTGATCCTGTTTGCTGCGAATATCCTGTTCTGGGCGCTGTTTGAGCAGGCCGGCTCCTCGCTCAACTTTCTGGCGCGCGACTTCGTGAATATGCCAACGGTGTTTGGCTACACCGCCAACTTCACGATTTTCCAATCGGTCAACCCGGTCTTCATCATTCTTTTTGCGCCGCTATTTGCCTCCATGTGGATCAAGCTTGATCGTGCGGAATGGAATCCGTCCATTCCACGCAAGTTTGCGTTCGGCCTTGTGGGTGCAGCAGTGGGCTTCTATGTGCTGGTTTTTGCGATTCAGAACTTCACCGGCGCGGACGGCAAGATCAGCTGGCTGTGGCTGACGTTGACCTATCTCATTCACACGCTGGGTGAGCTCTGCCTGTCTCCGATTGGGCTGGCAATGGTGACCAAGCTGGCGCGCCCGCATGAAACCGGTCTGGCTATGGGCGGGTGGTTCCTCTCGATTGCGATGGCGAATTTTGTCGCCGGACGCATCGCCGCAATTGCGGCGGGCGGCGGATCTGGGCACGAGGAAGCGAGTTCGCTCGCGCAATATGCCGATGTGTTCCAGCAGCTCTTCATCTTGGGTATTGTGATCGCGGCCATTTATTTCCTGTTGGCTCCTGTGATCAACAAGTTGATGCACGGCGTGAAGTAGGCCGCTCATTCCGACGCGCTAGCTTTCATGGCACGCGGCCAACCCGGAGCATGCAACGCGTCGCGCGAGCGAAGAAGTTGGATTTCGAGCCTGCCTTTCCCCGCTCCGCGCGCATCCCCAGTAGTGCCATTGGATGACGCGCTCCCGCGGGTCAACAATTCCTTTCGATGGTGACGGATGCAATTTGCGCTTGATACGGAAACCACCGGGCTTGAGGTCAATCAGGGGCATCGACTGATTGAACTTGCTCTGGTCGAGCTGGGTGATCGCCGCTGCACCGGCCGGGAGTGGCGCTGGCGCTTCAATCCTGAGCGTGAAATCGATCCTGAGGCCATGGCGGTGCATGGCATCAGCAACGAAGAGCTGCGAGATCAGGCGAGGTTTTGCGACGTCGCCAGCGAGATACTTGGGATCGTCGATGGCCATGAACTGATCATTCACAACGCCGCATTCGACGTTGGCTTCATCAATGCCGAGCTTGCACGCATGCGCGGTGAAGCGCGCCGCATCGCCGATTTTGCGCGCATTGTGGATTCGCTGAAGATGGCGCGGGAGCGCCATCCTGGGCAGCGCAACACGCTGGACGCGCTGTGCAAGCGCTATGAGATTGACGCCACCGATCGCACGCGGCACGGGGCCTTGGTGGATTCGCGCTTGCTCGCCATGGTGTATCTGGCCATGACCGCGGGCCAATCGAGCTTTGAGCTGACTGTGCTGCAAACCAGTGCGCAGCGCATCGCACGCCGCGACGTGGATCTCTCCAAGCTTCGGGTGCAACGAGCGCAGCCTGACGAACTGGCGCAGCATGCGCTGCGCCTACAACAGCTGGACCAAGCGAGCAAGGGTCAGTGTCTTTGGCGCCAGCTTGAAGCGCGCGCTGCTGAACTGGGCTAGCGGTCCTCGATGCCAGCAGGAGTAGGATCTTGTGCGTCTTGCGAACCGCATTTGTTTGTGTATTCAACCCGGACCCGGCAAGCGCGTATACCAGTCGATGCGCCGCGTGAGGTACATCGTGAAGCCAAGCAGCAGGACCAGGCCGATCGCGCCCATCAGCAGATTGAGCGATTCGCTGGTGACCAGCACAAAGCTATAGCCGTAAACCAGGGCCAACGCGCCTGCCGCCACGCTGCCGCGCTTTACGCCGTGCAAGATTGCGCTGCTATAGGCGCCAAGCAGCAAACAAGACGCACCCGCCGCGACCGTGAAGGCGAGGGTGAATCCAATCAGCTCTGAGAGTGCGAGCAAGAGCAGGTAGAACACCGCAAGGGTCATGCCGATCAATCCGTAGTGCACCGGATGCAAACGCACTTGCAATAGCACTTCGGCCAGGAAGAACGACAACACCGCCAGCCCAATGATCAAAGCACCGTATTTCACGCTGCGCTCGCTGCGCTGATAAACATCGGAAGGTTGGTACAGCTGGACGCTGAGCGTTTGCTGGGCAAAGCTCTGGTTGTCTTTAAGTGCCAGCACTTTGGGCAGACCCAGATTGAATTCGGTCAATAGCCAATGCGCCTGGAAACCGTCCTTGCCGTGCTCCTGCTGCTCAGGCAGCAACCCTGCGACGTAGCTGGGATGCGGCCAATTGCCGCTCCAGGTAATTTCACTGCGGCGCGCCAAGGGCACGAGTTCCAGCGCATGCGTGCCAACCTGCTGCAGCTTGATCACGGCCGAAACGGCGCCGTGCGGACGTTCGCTCCAGCCCAGCTTGCTGCCGATCGAATGAAAGTTATCAAACGCGCGCCCAAGGGGTTCGAGGCTGAGCGTTGCGGCGCCGCTCAGTGGTTCCGGATCAGCCATGCTGAGCTGCAGCTCGCCTAGCTTGCGCAGCCCGCGCGGCTCACTGAGCGCAAACTCAATACGGGCAGTGCGCCAGTCCAGCTTGCGCGTGGGCTCTTCTATGCGCGCCAGCGTTTCAGGATCCCACTCCGCGCTCAACGTAAGCTCGGCCGAATACGTTGGCACATCAAAGATGCCAACGCGTCGCGCAGCGCTTTGAAGGCTGCCTGTGACGCGCAGAGCGCTGGCAACCAGGACCAGATCGCGCGTGCGCAGTGCAGGCTCCCACAAGTTTTCATCGGTGGCACTCACCACCAAATAGGGCGTGACCAGCTTGGGCTGATAGGCAAGACCGTCTGCGACGCGGCGCTCGGCCTGCTGCTTCATCTCGCGGCGTTCGCTGACCAGCGACTGCACCATGCCGAGCGGAATCAGCAGCAGCAAGCAGAGCAGACAGAGCAAGAACAGCTTAACGGTTGTGTTGCGCCCCATGCTGTCGCTCAACGGCAGCGCACTTGCTGCGGCTGCATGGTCTAGAGGGTGGTTTGGCTCCGACATGACTGGTGTCCACGCTATTGCCCCTGCACAGGGCGGGCATCTAGTGTTCGCCAGCATGGTGGCGCTGCACGGGGCAAAGCGGCCAAGCATCTGGCGCGAGGGTGGCGAAAGGCGGGCGTTCGGGCCTGCTGCCAAGTGCGTTTGCTGCACATTCGCAGCTTCGACGTTTAACGCAATCGGGGTGCAAGTATGCGGATTTGGCGCTGATCGCCGCTCGTGCACGGTTTGCGATCTGGCTTCAATGCGGCTTTTTTAGCGCAAAAAAAGCCCCGGCGGACCGGGGCTCATGCTAACTGCGGAACTTTTTACCCTCGGGCGTAGGCCTTAAGGGGTGGCCCTCATTGTTAGGAGGCTGGGTCGCATGCCGGGTAGGTATCGGCTCCAACCACGATCTTGAGCGTGCGGATCGTGGTGTTGTTGTTCGGTGCAGGCGCGGAAGGACCATTGTCACGCAGCCGCACGCGGAAGCAGGCGTAACCCTCGGCTGGTAGACCGCCTCCACCATTGCGCAGGTCGATGGAAATCGTGGCGCGGGTCGCGTCTTTCGCGTCGAAGGAGATGCTCGGCGATGCGTCCAGGATGTTGCCCTGATTCGGCGTGTGGTTAAGCACGGTCCAGGTCAAGAGTTGCCCGTCTTCGTTCGTCACGCCCGGGATCGGACCCCTTCCAATCTGCGTGGCGTAAAGGATTTGCTGCGACAGGCCCGCATTGCTCGGGAAGTTGATCACGCCGCCCGATGTGAAGCGTGGCGCGTCGTTGACCGATGCAACAGTCAGGGTGAATTCGGTAAACGCGGTGCCGTCGCCGTCGGACACGCTAATGCGGATCGTCGCGCTGCCAAATTGATCCGTCTTCGGCGTCATGGTGACGTCGCGGGTGACTTGGTTGGCATTGACGATCACCGGTGCGCCAAAGGTGACGTCGCTTGGGGCGATCAGCGAGGAATTGCTTGAGGTAACCACGGGCACGAAGTCTGCTGGGTTGTTGTCGGCATCGCTGATGGTTAGGTTACGCACCACTGCTACGTCTTCATTGGTGACTTGAGCACCCAGCTGGGTGATCGTCGGAAGCAGGCTTGGCACCCGCACGCGCAGGATTTTCTCAGTGGAAAGATCGACGCCGCCGTTGCTCAGGCCACCGTTATCGCGGATCTTGAAGCGGAAGGTTGCGATACCGCTTTGACCACTGACGCCAAAGATGATGCGCACGTTCTTGCCATCCGGCGTGATTGCCGTGGATGGGAAGGCAATGACGCCGTTTGTTGCAATGTTGCGCTCGACGATTTCGACAATCTGCTGCGCCGATTCATTCGGGCCGAAGTTCACCTCCAGCGTGGTGTTGCATTCGACCAGCTTGCTGGGCAACGTCTGGAACGTGAGGGTGGCTGGCGTTGCGCCGACTTCCGGCGTGAACACGCCCGGACAGCTGCTCGACGATGGGACATTGAATGCATAGCTGGGCTGGTCATTGACCGCGCTCACGTTGTACGCGAGCAGTGCCGTCGTAGAGTCTAGCTCCGGATCGCGTGCCGTCACCTGCACCGACACTGGGCCAAAGGCGTGCGCAATCGGCACCACGCTGAGCGTCCTGGTTGCGCCCGTGCCGGTGATTGAGGCATTGACGATACCGCTTGGGCTGGTGATGACCGTGGTGGTCAATTGGCTGGCCGGCGTGCCATCGAGATCTGAGATGCTGAAGATGAAATTGACGTTACCGCTGTCTTCGAGCACGGCTGGGGGCGAAGCAGGCAGTCCTCCCAACGTGGGTGGCAGGTTATTGCGGATGGTGCGATTGAACACGGCAACGTCGTTGCAGCGATTCGGATCGCGCACGGCCAGCGACTCGTTGCTGCTGAATACCGCCGCTGCAATGCCGAATGGCACGTTGTCCAGGTCGACGCCGCCGTTTGCGGTCACCCAGGGGCGGGTGACCTGCACCAGGGCATTCTCACCCGGATTGAGCGCGAAGGATGGCAGATACACGTTGCCCGAACGGTCCGCGGGCGGCGTGCCGCAATTGCCGTTTGCGCAATTCCAGACATTGTTGCCGGTGAACTGGAAGACGCCCGCATTGGGCTGGACCGCTGCCGTGCCGTAGACGAAATCGCGCAGCTGGATGCCGCTGACCGCTTGCAAGCCGTTGTTGGACACGCGAATCAAGTAGCTCAGCGGCTGCGTGCCGCGCACGCCGGTGGTTCCCGGCGGAAGCTCAATGTTGACCGCCAGATCTGAGCCGGTGCCGTTTGTGCTGCAGTTTCCGGTCGGTGGCGGTGTCACTGGGATTGCTTCAAAGCGATCGGCAAAAATGAAGTCGGTACCAGCAGCATCAAACTGCTTCGCAAGGGTGTAGCCGCCGTTGAGGAACTGGGTGCGCAAGTGGCGGCAAACCAGTCGCGACTCATCAATGGTGATCTGCAGCCCACGCGTGTTGGGGGGGGCCAACTTGCGCTTGTAGACCACTGCTGCCGGTGATCCGCCACTTGCCAGCGGACCAAACGAGTCAAGCGCGAAATCGGTGCCCGGACGCAGGGCGTTCTGGAGCACGCGATTGTTGACGTCGAGCAGGCGCAGCCGCAGCGGGTTCGGATTGCCAACTGCGGCCTCGGTTGAGAAGTCACCGCAGAGCAGCGCGTCATTGAGGCGCAGTTGCAGCAGTTTCTCTGTGCCTGCGACGCCCACGACGCTTGATGGCAGGTAGCGTACTGAGCCACCACGATCGAACAAAGGGATGGTTGGGATTTGTGGACTGGTGCCGAGCAGGTCAAGGGCGTAAGCCTGGGCCTGCAGGCGCTGGGGCAAGAATGCCATCGTGGCAGCAAGTGCCAGCGCGGAAAGTGCTTGGAGCGCAGTGCGTGGATTCATTCGGAAGGTCATCCGGCTATGGCGAAATGGGTTGGCAGGGTCGCTGCCATGGCTGGAGACTTTACTCAGATCAGGGCGACTTGTGAACTGTTGCACAGCTTTTGGTAAGTGATCGACCAGTTCAAGGTCACACGATTGTTCAAGTATTGCCTTCCATTTAATGCTTAAGTCAATGATAAATATGACCTTAGTGGGACGTCTTTATTTCCTGAACGGCACTGGCGAAGATTTGCACGCAACGTGCACATATTCAGTTTGGTCTTGCAAACGAGCCTTATCGGAGCCCCGCATTTCTGCGCGGGATGCGTTCGAAGTAGACTTGTTGCTCTGTAGAGATAGAGGTTCTGGACATGCAACTTCGGCCGGTTGGACTTTGGTTGGCAATTTTGATCCTCTGCTGCGGGTCAGCAGGTGCGCTGGATTTAAAGCAGGACATGCGTTCGGATGAGTTCGCGCGCGCTGGGCTGAAAAAACTCAGTGCAGAGGAGCTGGACTATCTGCAGCAATGGTTGAACCGAAGCCGTCCCGAGCCGGTGGCAGCAACGCCGATTCAGCCTGCAGGAGCTCCTGCTATCCAAAGCGCACCGGCCAAGAGCCAGTTCGTGCCGCTCGCCAATCCAGCTCGCGAAATGATTGAATCGCGCATCCGCGGCAAGTTTTCGGGCTGGAGTGGCGCCACGTTGTTTCGGCTGGAGAACGGTCAGGTCTGGCGGCAAGCGGAGCGCACCAGCTTTAGCATGCAAAGCGATTCTCCCGCGGTCAGAATCGTCCCGAAGGCGTTTGGCAGCTGGATGCTGCGGATCGAAGGCAGCAATCACTCTGTGCGTGTGGTGCTGGTCGGCCATGAGGAGGCGCAGCAATGAATGCGGTCCTGATTCCGGAAAGTTCTGCTGCCATGCCTTTGCTGCCGATCCAGGAAGCCAGCTTCGAAGCTTGGCTGGAACGGCAAAGCGAAGCGACCCAAAAATGGCTTACCACTATCGGCTTCAGTGCAAAACCTGGGCAAATAGCTTTGTTGCCCAGCAGCGACGGCGCGCTGCAGTTGGCGCTCTGCGGCTTGGGTGCGCAGTCCACGCTCTGGTCTTTCGCCCACTTGTCGCAGCAGTTGCCGGCCGGGGATTTTGAGCTACACCCGGATTGGCAGCAGCACTCAGGCGCTGCGCTCAGCACGCTGGCCCTGGGTTTTGCGCTCGGTGGCTATCGGTTTGATCGCTATCGCGCGGCAAAGCGCGCGCCGGCCCGGCTGGTGATCCGTGACGCTGTGGTGCTCAAAGGCGTGCTTGCCGAGGTGTCGGCCGTGTCGCTTGCGCGTGATTTGGTCAACACGCCAACCGAAGATCTGGGGCCCGAGCACTTCGAGGTTTTGCTGCGCGAACTTGCGGCTCGTCATCAGGCGGTGGTTCGCAGCGTAGTGGGCGAAGCCTTGCTGCAAGAAAATTTCCCCGCCATCCATGCGGTGGGCCGTGCCAGTCATCGCGCTCCGCGGCTTTTGGAAATGGATTGGGGACAGCAAGACGCGCCTTTGCTGATCCTGGTTGGTAAAGGGGTCTGCTTCGACACCGGCGGGCTGGACATCAAGCCGGCCGACGGCATGTTGTGGATGAAGAAAGATATGGGAGGCGCCGCAGTAGCGTTTGCGCTGGCCTCCTGGATCATGCAGCGCGGCCTGCCAGTGCGGCTCAAACTGCTTCTGCCGTGCGTCGAGAATGCCATTGGTCCGAATGCCTATCGACCCGGTGAAGTGATCGCAACCCGCTTGGGCCTAAGCGTTGAGATTGGCAACACCGACGCCGAAGGCCGGGTGATTCTTTGCGATGCGTTGACCTACGCTTGCGAGCACAAGCCAACGCTGCTGCTTGACTACGCCACGCTTACCGGCGCGGCGCGAATTGCGCTGGGACCAGATCTACCGGCGCTGTTTGCCAGCAGTGACCAAAGCGCTCTGGATTTTCTGCAGCACGCAACGCGCGTCGCTGATCCGCTTTGGCGAATGCCGCTCTGGGACGAGTACCACAGCTACCTCAAGAGCACCATTGCAGACATCAACAATGCGGGCGCCACGCGCATGGCGGGCTGCATCACGGCCGCACTCTATCTGAAGCGTTTTGTGGCCAAGGACATCAATTGGCTGCACCTGGATACCTATTGCTGGAACGATCGCGATCGTCCTGGCCGACCTACGGGTGGCGAGTGTCAGGGCCTGCGAGCCAGCATTGCCTGGCTTGAGGCGCGCTTCCAATGAGTCGCTCCAACGAGTCGCTTCCAATGAGTTGCTTCCAATGAGTCGCTTCCAACGAGTCGCTTCCAATGAGTCGCTTCCAACGAGTCGCTTCCAACGAGTCGCTTCCAATGAGTTGCTTCCAATGAGTCGCTTCCAATGAGTCGCTTCCAATGAGGCAAATTGCGCCGCTGGTGCTTTTGGGTCTGGTCTGGGCGAACGCCGACGCCGAGCATTTTTGGTTGGACGCCCGCTCACAACCGGCTGCGGTGGCCAGCGGCGCCGCCTTTCCGAGTGCTGAAGCGCGCGAACGGGTGCTGCTCACCAAGCCAGAAAACATGGCTTTGCCATGGCGTGCCCGCTGGCAAAGCAAGCGTCCGCGCTCGCTCGCGCCAGCGTCGGTCCAGGATTGGGGCTTGTCGGGAAAGGGTTGGAAACTGAGTTTGCAGCTCGACGCGCTGATCCGCAACGGCGGCGGGATTGCTCCTGACGCATGGTTTCAGCCAAGCCAGGAGCTGAGCCAAGAGCTGCGCCGCGAGGTGCCTAGTGGCGCACTGGAAATCATCCCGCGCGCGGACCCAACCAGCATGCAGGTTGGCGATTTCGTGCTGCTGTGCGCGTACCAAAACGGCAAGCCGGTGCGCGGTGGAAGCGTGCAGGTGCAGTGGGCCAACACGCCAAACGTATCGCAATTGACGCTGGATCAGCAGGGCTGTGCGCGCCTGGTCATGGAGGCGCCCGGCATGGTGCTGGCCAGCGTGATGAGCTTAGATCAGCGGCAAAAGCGGGTGCGCTACGCGTCTTTGAGCTGGATGCTGCCGCACCCCAAGCTGAGCGATCCTGAAGTCGAGTGAGCATGGGCCGAGTGAGCATGGGCCGCGTGCGTGGCCTTTGAAGTCCCAAAACGATCCGCACCCTGCCCCCGATTAGTGCCCTTGAGGCCCAGAAAGAACGGTCATTGCGCGCGCAGTCGCGGAATCGATGAGCTAGCTTGGTTCACAACCGAAGCTGTGAATTCAAGCGCCCGCGCCTGACGCCTCCGCGCCATGCACAGTGACCCGAGTAAGTGACCTTCAAATCCTAGAACGGTCAGGGTGCGCAGTCGCTGCGCACCACGACCCTTAGCCGACGTATTGCTGCGCCAGTTTGTTGAGGTGCATGCGCTCGGTTTCGCGCAAGAACGGGCAAAGCAACATCATCACCTGATAGATGCCGCGTCCCAAATTGGCCTCTTGCTTGGAGGACGAGGTTGCGGGTCGGATTTGTTCAAAGTTGAGCCAGAAGGTGGTGGCCAAGGCGACGTTGGAAGCCAGTGAGTCGAGCTCGACCAGACTTGCCGACATCACGCCACCGTCTACTAGGCCACGACAGACCTGCACGATGCTTTCCTGAGCGCGCTTAAGGATGCGAGAGAAATGCATCTTGAGCTTGCGGTTACGCGACAGAAGATCCACCAGATCCCGGTAGATGAAGCGGTTCTTCCAGATGCATTCAAACACCAGGTGCATCTGGAACCACATATCGTCCAAGGTCGGCAGGCGTCCCTCTGGAACCAGCAAAGCAAGGTCCATCTGGGTTTCGAACTGCGCGAACAGATGCTCAACAATGTCATCTTTGTTGCGGAAGTGGTAGTACAGATTGCCCGGACTGATCTCAAGCTCGTCCGCAATATGATTGGTCGTGACGTTCGGTTCGCCCTGCGCGTTGAACATCTCAAGGCTGATACCAAGAATGCGGTCGCGCGTCTTTGGCTGCACCACGGCGTCTTTCGCCACTGCTTTCGGGGCAGCTGACTCCTTGCTACCTTTCGCTTTGCTGCTTGCTGCAGCCATAGATGATCTCCCCTCGATTCGCGCCGCTTACGGTCATGGCTGGCAAGCAACGCGAAGCATGGAACTGTTCGCCGCTGCCATGCCGTTAGATGTCATGCCTGCCTTTCCCAACCCCGCCCTCGCAAAACCTCGCAGAGGGCGCAAAAGATTTGATTCTTAAAGGGTTTTGATCGGTCAAGCCAACGAGTTTCTCGCTAAAATTTGCCGCCTAAGCGCTTCACCAAGTCACAGTACTTTTTCATCGCTTCCTCACTTCCGGTGCCCTTGATCTTCTCCCAGGCGTCGTACTTGGCGGCACCCTTAAAGTCGAACAGGCTGGGCTTGGGGCCCGAAACATCGCCGTCGGTGGCCTGCTTGAAGAATGCATAAAGCTTCAACAGCATGTCGTTATCAGGTTTTTCGGGCAGTTGTTTCACCGCTCCCGAGGCGGCTTCAAATTGGGCTTTCAGATCCGACATTGTTGTTCTCCTACAGGTAGGGGCTTGACTTGACTAAAGGAACGCATTGCTAACACGGCGAGCGGACCGCGGTCAAACGCTTTGCTGCAAAAAACTGCAGGGAGCAGCCGCCCAAGGTCCGGAAAGCTCAATCTTGGGTCGACCAGCGTATTGCCGCAGTTTCGGCGTGCGAAATGCGCGGCGCCCGGCTAGAGTACTCGCTCCAAGTTAGCCTTGAGGGGTTCCAGGCATGAGTTACTTCATCACCGGCGGTACCGGGTTCATCGGCAAGTTCTTGATTGCAAAGCTGCTGGCGCGCAAAGGCGACGTCTACGTGCTGGTCAGGAAGGCGTCGAAGGACAAGTTCAAAGAGCTGAGCGCGCGCTTTGGTGCTGATTCGGCGCGCGTCATTCCGATTTATGGTGATTTGACCAAGCCCGCGCTTGGGATCAGTGCGGCGGACCAGAAGACCCTCATGGGAAAGATCAAGCATTTCTTCCATCTGGCGGCAATCTACGATCTCTCTGCAAGCGCACAAAGCCAGATTGCGACCAACATCGAGGGCACCCGTAACGCCGTGGCTGCCGCAACCGCGATCAAGGCGGGCTGTTTCCATCACACCTCATCAATCGCAGCGGCTGGCTTGTACGCCGGTGTGTTTCGTGAGGACATGTTTGAAGAGGCTGAAGAACTCGACCATCCGTACTTCCGCACCAAGCACGATTCCGAAGCGATCGTGCGTAAGGAATGCAGCATACCGTATCGCATCTACCGTCCCGGGATGGTGGTCGGTCACTCCGCCACGGGTGAAATCGACAAGATGGACGGTCCGTATTACTTCTTCAAGCTGATCAAGAAGATCCGCCAGGCGCTGCCGCCCTGGATGCCCACCTTGGGGCTCGAAGGCGGGCGCATGAACATTGTGCCGGTCGATTTCGTGGTCGATGCGATGGACCACATTGCCCATAAGCGTGGTCTGGATGGCGGCTGCTTCCATCTTACTGATCCTTCACCGCGACGTATCGGTGAGGTTTTGAATTTGTTTGCGCGTGCCGCGCACGCCCCGGAAATGACGCTGCGGATCGACTCGCGCGTTTTTGGGTTCATCCCCAGCAGCGTGAAGCACGCCATTGGCATGCTGCCGCCGGTGCGGCGCATTGCGAACAACCTGTTGAAGAGCCTGGGTATTCCGACCGAAGTGCTGAAGTTCGTGAACTATCCCACGCGCTTTGACAATCGCGAGGCTGAAGCTGCGCTCAAGGGCTCCGGCATTCGCTGCCCTGATCTTGATCTCTACGCCTGGCGGCTTTGGGACTACTGGGAACGTCATCTTGATCCAGATCTGTTCCAGGATCGCAGCTTGGCTGGACGCGTTAAAGGGCGCGTGGTGCTGGTGACGGGCGGCTCGTCAGGAATTGGTTTGGCTAGCGCCAAGAAAATGGCCGCTGCGGGTGCCAAAGTGCTGATCTGTGCCCGCGGTCAGGAAGATCTGGATAAGGCCAAGCTTGAGATCGATGCCGCAGCGGCCCATGACGGCAGCTGTTTTGTCTACACCGTGGATCTCTCCGAATACGCATCCTGCGACGAGCTGGTCAAGAAGGTGTTGAGCGAACATGGCCACGTGGACGTGCTGGTAAACAACGCTGGACGTTCCATTCGCCGTTCGATTGCGCTCAGCTATGACCGCTTTCATGACTTCGAACGCACCATGCAGCTGAATTACTTTGGCTGCTTGCGTCTCACCATGGGCCTGCTGCCAAGTATGAGTGAGCGCAAGCGCGGCCATATCATCAACGTCAGCTCGATCGGTGTGCTGACCAACGCGCCGCGCTTTTCTGCCTATGTCGCAAGTAAGGCGGCGCTAGACGCTTTCTCGCGCTGCGCAGCGAGCGAGTTTGCGGACCGCAACATCCACTTCACGATCATCAATATGCCTTTGGTGCGCACACCCATGATCGGGCCGACCAAGATTTACGACAACGTGCCGACCTTGGCTCCGGAAGATGCAGCTGATCTGGTGTGCAAGGCCGTGCTTGAAAGGCCGCAGCGTATTGCGACGCGAGTCGGCATTTTCGCCGAAATTCTGCACTTGCTGATGCCGTCGGTGTACCAAGTGGTGATGAATACGGCATTTCAGATGTTCCCTGATTCCTCAGCGGCCAAGGGTTCTAAAGAGGGCGACAAGCCGGCGTCAAGCGAGCAGGTTGCTTTCGCCACCCTGATGCGCGGGATTCATTGGTAAGCGGGTGCGCCATCGCTGCTGCACGGGTCCGTTGCGCCCGTGCGGCAGGGCGCTTAAGAGCCGCGCACGCGGTGAGCCCGTGAGCCAGCGCACGGATTTGGCAAGCGCACGCGGCTGCGTTTTCCCAGACCGGGTGTGCTGTTTCGTGAAGATCCTTAACTTCCGCGCTATTGGGTCTTGAGATCTGATTTGCTGATGCTCGGCGTCGTCATAGTGCAAACCACGACGCCTCCTTGCGCCTCGACTCGGACCAAAATCCGGCGAAAGTAACGTTCAGCCCACTGACCAAACACCACGCGAGTTCCTGTGGCAAAGTTCCGCATCGTTGAAAAACCTTCGTCGCTTTTCGGGAGTATTAGAGAATGAAACACTGCTTGGTAGCTCTATTGGCCGGCTTGCTCGGCACCGGTTCCGCGCTTGCACAAGTCAAGCCTGAGGACGCGCTGCACTATCGAAAGTCCGGTTACAGCATGGTGGTGTGGCACTTCTCGCCCATGGGCGCCATGGTGCGCGGCAAGGTGCCGTTCGATAAGGCTGCCTTTGCGCGTCACGCCGGCCATCTGGCCAACATCGTACCGATGTTGCTGGAGGGATTCCCGAAAGGTTCGGCAGTTGGTAAGTCAGAAGCCAAGCCAGAGATTTGGAGCAGCTGGGCTGACTTTCAGATCAAAATGCGTGACTTCGAAACCCAGACGCGCTTGCTTGCCGATATCGCCAAATTGGGCGATGAGGCCAAGATGAAAGAGCAATTCGGAAAAGTGGGTGCCACGTGCAAAGCGTGTCACGACAAGTACAAGAAGGACTGAGCAAGCGCGTCAATCGGACGTGTGCGCATTTAGGGGCGCGATTTATCGCGTCCCAACAAAAGCTGCTGACCTGTGTCGGCGCAAACTTGCCGCATGCGAGGTAGGAGGCGCGATCTATCGCGTCCGAATCGGATGCAGGCAAGTTGGGTTGGCCCGCGGACCCTCGCCGGTGGCGAGAATGCGCGATCTCGCGCAGAGACGCGCAGATCCAGTGTCGACATGCAGCGAGCCCCAAGCGTTGCATTCACTGCGCCACTGCGGGCCACAACCAGACTCTTCGTACGTGCGCCGAGCAACCCAACTCTCGTCGATCCGGTTCGCACGCGATGAATTGCGCCCCTACATCTGGAGGTTCCCTCTAGTTTTGGTCTCGCAGTTTTGGTCTCGAAACGCCGCAGGGCTATTTGTACGCCATGACCACGCGGATGCCAGCGGCGATCCTGGCTCCCATCGGCAGGTACTTCATTTCGAGCCGAAATAGCGGCATGGGAACGTCGTATCCGGTGACGCGTTGCACCGGTGCCCGCAGGTCGAACATGGCGTACTCAGCCAGCTGCGCTGCGACCTCGGCGCCGATACCGCCGGTTCTGGCCGCTTCATGCACGATCACGCAGCGGCCGGTTTTACGCACCGATTCCAGGATGGTGTCGATATCGATAGGCTTTACGGTACACAAGTCGATCACCTCGACCGAAATGCCCTCGCTGGCGAGCGCATCGGCGGTCTCCAGGCATTCTTTGATCGAGGCGCCGTAGCTGACTAAGCTGACGTCGTGGCCGTCGCGCAGGACATAGCAAACGTCCATAGGGAGCGCTTCCCCATCATCTGGAACTTCTTCTTTGTACTGACGATAGATCCGCTTGGGTTCAAAGAAGATGACCGGGTCGGGATCACGAATCGCGGCCAGCAGCAGGCCGTAGGCGCGCGCTGGCGAGGACGGAATCACCACGCGCAGTCCTGGAATATGGGCGAACAAAGCCTCTGGTGCCTCGGAATGGTGCTCGGGCGCGCGGATACCGCCGCCCCATGGCGCGCGCAACACCATCGGGCAAGTCAAGCGGCCCCGAGTGCGGGTGCGAATGCGCGCTGCATGGCACACGATGTGATCGATCATGGGGTAAATGAAGCCGTCGAACTGGGCCTCCGCCACCGGCTTCATGCCCTGAAATGCCATGCCGACGGCGAGCCCGGCGATGGTCGTCTCGTCAAGCGGCGTATCAACCACACGCTCCGGTCCGAATTGGCTTTGTAGGCCCACTGTGGCGCGGAACACGCCGCCATTTACTCCAACGTCCTCGCCCAGCACGACTACGCTCGGGTCGCGCCGCATCTCATAGGCAAGCGCCTGAGTTACCGCTTCAATCAGCGTCACATGCGCCATCAGCCTTGCTCCTCGGCCATGACCTGCGCGCGCTGGCCCGCTACGTCGTGCGGCAGCTCCGCGTAGAGAAAGTCGAACATTGCGCTCACGGGCTGCGGCGTGGATTCCAAATAGGCATTGATTTCGATATCAATCCGCCTGGCGCTTTCGGCCAGCCACTGCGCTTCACGCGCCTCATCCCACAGCTGCTGCGCATAGAGGTAGGCGCGCAGGCGCTTGAGCGGTTCTTCTTCCCAGGCTTTACGCACTTCTTCATCGTCCCGGTAGCGTCGTGCGTCGTCGGCGGTGGTGTGGTCGCCAAGACGATAGGTCACGCACTCGATCAGAGTCGCGCCTTCGCCGGCCAGCGCGCGCGCCACAGCTTCGTCGGCCACGCTGCGCACTGCCAGCAGGTCATTGCCATCGACCTGGACCCCGCGAATGCCGCCTGCGATGGCTTTCTGGGCCAAGGTCTCGGCCCCGCTCTGCAAGCGCCTTGGCACCGAGATGGCATATTGATTGTTGACCACCACCAGCAACAGCGGCAGCTTCCAGGCGCCCGCCATGTTCACGGCGCCATAAAAATCTGACTTCGAAGTGCCGCCGTCGCCGCAAACGCTCATCGCTACGCGCGCCTCATGGCGAATCTTGAACGCCATCGCCGCGCCAGCGGCGTGCAGGCATTGGGTCGAGATTGGAACGCACCAAGGCAAATCGTGCTTCGGGCCGGTGAAGTCGTTACCGCGTTCGTCGCCACCCCAGTACATCAGCACATCACGCGGGCGCACGCCGCGATAAAACTGCGCGCCGTACTCGCGATACATCGGACAGAACACGTCTTGTGGCCGCAGCGCGGATCCGACGCCGATATGGGCGGCTTCGTGCCCAAGGCAGGAGGCATAGGTTCCCAGTTTCCCGGTGCGCTGGAGCAGGACCGCCTTGGTATCAAAAACGCGCGTCAGGCTCATCAGCTGATAGAGCTCAAGCAGTTGCCCTTCCTGCTTTGCAAATGCGGGTAGCTCACCGACCAGGACGCCGTCGGGACGCAAGCACTGTCGGTACTCGATATCAAAGTGTGCGGCCAAGCTCATCGCAACCCTCCCAGACGACAGCCCGAGAGCATAGCTGGAGCGCACAACGATTGCCCAAATCGTGCGCGCGAGATTTCATCCCGTTCGTTCGCGTGAAACTCACTCAGCTTCACCGACATCTGTTCAGGAGCGGCTTTTTTGCTGCCTCGCCAATGTTTGGGGAGGCTTGGGAAGGGGCAAGGCAGGCTCGAAATCTAACGTCATGGCTGGTGCGACCAGTTCGATGCTCCGGGGGGCTTCGTGCCATGCAAGTTCGCGTGCGAAAGACGGTAGCCTTGCGGCCCATCCACAAAGGTCAGTCGGTTGTTCAATTTTCTTGCAGAGCGGCGGCTGAAGGCGCTGCTGGTCCAGTATGAAGGGGCGATCCGCGCCCAACTCTTGCGCTTGGCGCCGCGTTTGCGAGCGGCAGACATTGATGATTTGACTCAGGAAGTGCGTATTCGGCTGTGGCAAGTGCTCAAGCTTGAGAAAAATCTGCAGCAACCTGCGTCCTATTTAAAGCGGGTGGTGTTGACTGCGACGATCGATGCGCTTCGGCGCGCTGAAGTACGCGGTGAAAAGTATGAGCACGTGGAGTGGTCTGTGCTTGGCGAAGGTCGCGAAGCGCTGGGTGAACAAGGTCCAAGCGCGGTGTTCGAGCAGCTTTCCGAAGTGCAGTCGTTGGAACTGAAATTACAGAAGTTGAACCCGGACGTGGCAAGGGCACTGCGTTTGCATGTGCAGGGTTACAACAGTGAAGAAATAGCCGAGTTGTTGGATTGGACCGAGGCAAAGGCACGCAACGTGGTGTATCGGGCCATTCAGCAACTCAAGGATGCAACGGAAGACGGCCATGAGTAATTCCTGCCATGAGTAATTTTTGCCATGAGTAATTTTTTGACCACAGATCGTTTGAGCCAACTTGCCTTAGGCCAGTTCGCGCAAGCCGAGCGTGAAGCGGCAGTGGAGCAACTGCTGGCGCAGCCGGATGGCCTGCAGCAGTGGCGCTTGGCGCGTGCCTTGCAGCCTGCTGCGAGCAGCCTTGCGCACAGCTTGGTACAGCATTCTGAGCGACATCTGGCGCGGGCTTGGTGGTTCGCGCTCCCCGCTTCCGCGGCAGCGGTCATGTTGCTGCTGAGCGCAGCGCCCCGACAGGATTTTCCGGATTCGGCGCTATCTATGACGCGTTCCGAAGTGGTTCTCAGTGGCTCATTTGAGACAGATCGTGAATTATTCCACGGTCGTTTCGAGGAGTGAGAGTAAATCGCCTGGACTTGCGTCTGGGTTATCACAACGGCAGTCTCACCAACTGCTGTGCCGCTTGAGTAGACAGAGCCAAGGCGTTGAACCGAACGCAGCGACCGAATCTCTGTAAGGCTCTTGACGGCAAAAAGGGGACGCAAGTCCCGAAAAGCGCGGAATCACCCCCCGCGCTTTTTTTTGCCCGCATGATTGATCGCCGGACATTGCGCGCAGTCGTGCAATCCAGCCTCTCCGCACGCTCGCGCAATCCAGCCTTTCCCGATGCTGTCCGGACGCGATGGATCGTGCTCCAACGCTGGGGTAGGGCTGGACGAGCGGTTCTGGCGTGACACTAGCTCAGCTTCGCCAAACCCGAAAGCCGTGGATTTAAGCCGCCACACCTCGCGGCTGCGCCGTCTGACCGGCGGCTATGGATTCTGCGACTCCACCTAGCGGCTCCGCGCAGAATGACGGCTGGCGGCTAGAAACCTCAGGGCGGACTAGCGCTGGGGTTCGACGGCCAGGATTCGCGGTGGGGCGCGCCGCAGATCCTCTGTGATGCCGGTGAGGTAGTTCAGGTCCTTCATTGCCGACTCGGTGGCGGAGATGCTGTCTGCGACGGCATCCACCTGGGTGGTGATGAAATCCGGGTTCTGATTGTTCACAGCCATTTCGGACAGGGCCATGATCTTGCTTTCCAGGCGTTCAAGCTCAAGGTCGACGAACTCGGCGTTGTTTTTCGCTGCGTGCACGTTGTCCAGGCGCATGGTGGTGGTCGCGATGGCATCGGTGACCGACTTGGTCAGTCGCTCGTCGGCGTGCGCCGCCAACTGGCTGCGCTTCGCTTCAAGCCGCTTGATTTGCGCCTCCAGACTGTCCAGATCAGCTTCTTCCAGGAATCGCCACAAGCCCTGCTGTGCATAAAGCAGGCGCAGAAACACCCAGAGCAGTTTGTCCAAGCCTTCACTGCGCATATCGCTGGAGGTCCGGTCCGGCGCCACACCGCCGGTCACTTTGCGAGCCAGCCTTTGCATTGTTTCGCAGCGATTCTTGAGCTGCAGAAAACGGTTGCGCGGCCCGGGCGCAAGCTCGCCGAGCATTTGCCCAACCTGATCGACGATCTGGATCGGGGGCGGATTATCGCGGGACAGCCTGCCGCCACTGCCGGCATCGACATGGCGACGAAACTTGGGGATCGATATCAGCCCGGCCAGATAGGTCATTTCTGCCGCTACCAGCAGTGGCAGCACCAAGTCAGGCTGTCCAGATACGAATGCAACGGCGCCGCCGACGGCAAGCGCCAGCAGATTCCAGCGCCAAGCGAAAGCTGTCTTGACATAGTCAAACAGTGAAGCCGTGGGCGAGGACTGCTGTTCGGGGTTGAGTCGCATGTGGCCTGGATCAATAGACGGTGAGCATTTGGCAACACTCTACACGTAAGCGGGTGAGCAGTCGTCGTCTCGGGCGGTGGACCATCCGGAACCATCCCCGCCTGCTTGGAGCTAGTTCTCAGGCATGGGAGCCGAGTCTAGTCACGCAGCCGTGCACAGCAGCGCTGTGCAAGCTCAGGCGCGGGAGCCGTTCGCGACCCCAAGGCGCTTCAATTCCAGTCGGCGCAAAAACTCCTGCATGACGCGGCGGTACAGATCGTCACCCAGATAAGCGTCCTCGACACCAGCGTCAATGTTTGGATTGTCATTCACTTCAATGATCATGACCCGGTCCCCCACCACTTTAAGGTCGACGCCATAAAGCCCGTCGCCGATTGCCTGGGTTGCACGCAGCGCCAGCTTGACCACTTCAGCCGGCGCATCACGCACCGGCAGGGTCCGATGGGCACCGGTTTTTTCCAGCGCCGAGGCGTGGTTATAGATCTGCCAATGCCCCCGGCTCATAAAGTACTGGCAGGCAAACAGGGGCTCACGATTCAGGATCCCGATGCGCCAGTCAAATTCGGTCGGAACAAATTCCTGAGCCAGCAGCAGGGCACTCTCGCCAAAAAGCTTCTCACTGGCCTCGCGCAGCCCTTCGGGATCGACCACCTTGATGACGCCGCGTGAGAACGATCCGTCCGGCACCTTCAGAACCAGCGGAAAACCGAGTATCTCGCCCAAAAGGGCAAGTTTTTTGGGTTCATCACGAAACAGGAATTCGGTGCGCGGTGTGGCGAGCTTGCGTGAACGCAGCAGATCCGACAGATAGATCTTGTTTGTGCAGCGCAGAATGGAGGTTGGATCATCAATGACCACCATGCCCTCTTTCTCCGCCTTGTGCGCGAAGCGATAGCTGTGATGATCCAGCGCGGTCGTCTCGCGAATGAACAGGGCGTCGTATTCCGCCAGCCGTGAGTAGTCATGGCGGGTAATCAGATCAACTTCAATCCCGAGCTCTTTGCCCGCCTCGACAAAGCTTCTCAGCGCCTTCTTGTTTGAAGGCGGCCATTGTTCGCTCGGGTCGTGCAGCAACGCCACGTCATAGCGAAACTTCTTGCGCGCTTTCGGGCGCTTCCACAGCCGGGTACTGAAGCGTTCCAGCGCTTCCGCGAAAGAATCTTCCTGCTGATCTGACAATTGATGCAGGCTGGCAGGCCGTATAGCACTGATTTGCCAAACCTTTTGGCGCTCAAACTCAATGCGCAGGATGGGGCACGGGAAGAGCTCGAAGATCTGCCGAGCCAGGTCCTGTAGCGGCGCGTAGGAGGTTTGACCGAAGTAGACCAGCACGCCAAAATCGGTCGTGTCGCGACCACCCTCAGGCAAGAATTTCGACAGCTTCTGGTTCAGATCGCCAATGTCTAGGCCATAAAGCGAGCGTTTGCTGAGGTCGTTGATGGTCCGGACCGAGGGAATGACCTTGTGCCCGCGCGCTTCGGCAAGCAGCGACACGTAGTAGCCGATGCCAAGGTATTTGTAGTGGCGACACAGATTGATCACCTGAACGCGCTCGTCGTCGCCAGCGATCGCTTCCTTCAGATAGTCGATGGCCTGTACCACGCTGTCGCTGGGGTAATACGATGACCAATCGGCGGCTTTTTCGATAATCGAAAGGATGCGTGACATGCGTGCTCGAAGGATGGCGTGGACAAAAATGCGTGAGTCCGCTCAATACCAGCTGGCTGGCGGCACTCAGGCGAGCGCGATTCTCGCCCGAATAAGCTTGATCTGGCTATGAATGGGAAAGACAATTCAGCGACAAGCCGCACATTGGATGCACCCGTGCTGCGGCGGGCGCAAATCCAGGACATGGCCGCCTTGCTCGCGATTGAAGCCGAGTTCGCCACCGATCGCATCAGTGCCCGCCAAATGCGCCGCCACGTGAGTTCAGCCAGCGCGGAATGCTGGGTGGCAAGCGATGGTCGAATCCTTGGTTACGCCCTGCTGTTCTTTCGCCGCAACAGCGAGCGGGTCCGGCTGTATTCCTTGGCGGTTGCGGCCCAAGCGCGCGGCAGCGGGATCGGCAAGGCACTGCTGTTGCGTGCGCTGGAACGGACCGCTGCGCGTCGCTGCTGCGAACTGCGCCTGGAAGTGCGAACCAGCAACTGCGCAGCGTTGAAGCTGTACCGGGGGCTTGGATTTGTCCCGTTCGCGCAAATCGAGGACTATTATCAGGATGGCGAGGCCGCATTGCGGCTGCGCTTGCGGGTTCGACCCCAGTCCAGGGCTTCGTAAACGCTGTTAACTATCCGCACGTCTTTCGCTCTGCTTGGTCTTTGCTCGTCGTCGCCAAGGTGCTCACTATGAGTCCTCATGGCGCCTGGTCTCGAACCCAAATCCATCAGAGATATTGTTCAACCCATTGACGAAACATCCCATCAGCTGCATGAGGCAGCGGCGCTCTCCGCTTTGACAAGGCTTGGTCTTCGATGAATTTGTTGGATTTTTTCGTGCTTGCGGGTGTGCATGTGGTCAAGATCGGGGGCGAGCTGTTTCGACCCATCCCAAATCTTGAGCAATGCCAGGCTCGGGTTGAGCTCAATATGACGCCGCAGCCACCGGATGGCCCCGGCGCATTTCCGGGCGGCTTTGTGGTTGCGGTCCGCTATGGCGTGCTGGGTACGCCGCCGTTTGGACGTGATGATGAGCGCTACTTTGGGCTGGAGGTGATCGTCAACGCCGCTTACCGCCAGGAATTGGGTGAGCCCATCTCATTCGCCGCGTTCCAAGAGCACCACACCTCGCTTACGCGCCAGTTGTTCCCGCTGCTTTACAGCTACGCCCAGCGGGCGCTTGGCGAACTTGGTTTGTGTCAGATTCGGCTGCCGCTGGACATCTTTCCGCGTCCTCAGGAAGTGCCGACTTCTGTGCACTAGAGAACGTTCTCGCTGGCGTGAAGCGCGCTGCAGGTTCCGCCGATCGCTTCAGTTTGGCATGGGTACCGTGCCGTCGACTTAACAAGGATTCCTGAAATGAACCTTAAACCGTTGCTTTATATGGCTTTATTGACTATCTCAGCGATGGCCTTAGGAGCACAGGACGGCACCGCTGCCGGACATGCCAGAGCCGTCGCGGAGCCCGAACTGTTCGCCTTGGATCTGGTGCAGCCGGCTTGGCTGAACGGCCCGTCTTACAGCGTCGAGCCGCAGCTCCACTGGCAAGGCTCGTTCGCTGAATTCACGCTCATGAGCGATTTCGGTGCCTTGCGTCCGGTGGGTGTCGAAATGCTCGCGATTCGGGTTGAAGAGTTTGCCGCGCTGGCTGAGTTGAATCGGGTCAGCAAGTTGAAGGCGTTCCGCAAATCGGCAAGCAGGACCTTGAGCAAGACCGGACAAGCGCTTAAAAACATTTTTACCCGCCCTATCGAAACCGTAAAGGCGCTGCCCGATGCGGTGAGTGAAAAGGCAAAACAGACCTATGATTCGGTCCGCGAAGGCGCCAAGAATTTAGCGGATCAGGCGCGCGAAGGCATGCGCAACCAAGACGGCGATCCGGTCGCCCCCAACCCATTCCTGCCGCCCCCCTCGGCGATCGTGACGCTGACCGAAGCCGAGCAGGCGGAGGCAAGGAGCCAGCGTGCCAAGCAGGTTGCGGCCGATTTTGGTCTGGACTATTTCGGCTACGGCCGTGCACGGCGCGAACTCGCCAAGCTGCTGGGGGTCGATCCTTACACCAGCAATCCATTGATCCACAGCAAGCTCGACGAGCTAGCCTGGGCCGGATTCGTGGGCAGCAAGGGTACTGGTCTAACGATGGGCGCCTTGACCGGCGGTGCTAGCGTTGTGCTCTCGCGCAGCCGGCAGATCAACCGCCTCGTGTGGGAGCTGCCCGAAGAAGATTTGCGCAAACGCAATCGCAAAGAGTTAAAGAGCGCTGGTTTTGTCAGTTCGCGCGCACGCGCATTCCTGCGCAACGGTGCCTTCAGCGCCTCGACTCAGACTAGCTACACCGATTTGATGCTTGAGATGGCAAGAACCAAGGGCAAGGACAATCTGCTTGATCTGGGCGCCAGTGCGCGTGATGAGGTGGATGCCCGCTACCTGATCCATTGCCTGGAGTTGGCGCTTGCCAATGGCCGCCCGATTGTGCGCGTCCGGAGCATCCACAGCCAGCTGGTGTTTGAGTCCGGCCGGCGCGGCTTGATCGTGCCCATCGCGGCGGATTACCTCAGAGTCAGCGCTGAAACGCTCGAATTCCTTGAGCTTGAGGAGTTTCGCAACACCGACAACCAAGTGCTCTACTCAGGAAAGCTCTCGGCCTCCTACCAAGCGGCGTTGGAATCGCGCGGATGGGCCGCCCGCGGCATGCCCAATGTACTCAACGTTCCGTATGCCAATTAACGGGGCGCCAATTAACGGCGTGCTCTTGCTCGACAAGCCCACCGGCATGAGCTCGCACGCGGCTTTGAAGCAGGCGCAGCGGGCCGTGGGTGCAGATAAAGCCGGCCATACCGGAACCCTTGATCCGCTCGCGACCGGGATGCTGCCGATCGCGTTCGGCGAGGCCACCAAGCTTTGTGGCGTTGGCTTGAAGGGCAACAAGTGCTATCGGGTTGAAGCTCGCCTGGGGGAACGCACCGATACGCTCGATTCCGAAGGTCAGGTCACTGAGTCGCGTGAGGTTCCTGATTTCGACCTCGCCACGCTTGAGCGTCAGCTCGACGCATTCCGCGGCGATATTGAGCAAATCCCGCCGATGTACAGCGCGTTGAAGCAGGGCGGCGAAGCCTTGTATCTGAAGGCCCGGCGTGGAGAAACCGTGCAGCGCCAGCCGCGGCGCGTGCATATCCATCGCTTGAGCCTGCTCGCTCACGCCGAGCGCGCGCTTGCGCTGGAGCTCGAATGCAGCAGCGGCACCTATGTGCGCACGCTTATCGACGATCTTGGACAGAGTTTGGGGTGCGGTGCACACGTTAGCGCACTGCGACGACTGTGGGTGACTCCTTTTCAGCATGCGCCGATGCACGACTTGGACGCCCTGAAATCCGATGGACGTGCAACCGCGCTGCTATCGACAGAAACCCTTGCCGAAGGACTGCCCAGGATTGCACTCAGCGATGAGCATGCGCAGCGCTTTCTGCTCGGGCAGCGCTTGCCGGGCCAGCCCGAGATGGTCTCGCCCATCGCCGTATTCGGCCTGCAGCGATTGCTGGGCTTGGGCGACGTGCGTTCCGGCGTGCTGCACGTCGCCAGGCTGCTGCACCTGGGAAGCAGCTAACGGCCGTGGCGCCAAGCCACCCCGCACCATGAAGCGTGGCGACAGGACCATGGCCGTCTGTCATCGCGATCGAAGGGAGAGCGCTAAAACCGCCCGGAACCAGATTTCTCCCTTCGCTCGAAATGACCGAAGGTTCCCCCGACGCAGGCGGTCGAAATGACCCAGCCGCCAGCCATCATTGTGCGCGGAGCTGTCAGGTCCAGGCGCAGAATCCACCAGATTCCGTGTCGGTAAAACTGCACGAGTTTCACGCCAGCCGTCATGGCGCGCAAGCCGCCGCACCGTTACCTTTGCATGGCTCTCGGTATCCAGATTCCTGTTACAGCAGGATCAGTTCGAATGGCTATACTTCGCGCCCCTTAAGCCTCCGGTAACGGCACCGTTGCTGGATTTGCACACTGACGAGGTTTCTTGATGAGTGAGTGGTTGGCCTTTTTTTCCCGGCATCCGATGCTGAGTGCCGGATTCTTTGGCGTGCTCATCGCCTGGGTGATCTATGAAATCAAACATGCGCGCCGGGGCTTTCAGGAGGTGAGCGGCAACGCGGCGGCGCTGCTGGTCAACCGGCAGAACGCTGTAATCGTGGACGTCAGCCCGGCAGTTGACTTCGAGAAACAGCATATTCCCGGCGCCCGCAATATGCCCATAAGCCAGTTTGATCCGGACGGCAAAGAGCTGAGCAAACTGAAGGGGCAAGCCTTGATTGTGACTTGCCGCGATGGCTCGCAATCGGCTCTCGCGTGCAAGCGGCTGCTGCGCTCGGGCTATACCCAAGTTCATGTCTTGCGCGGCGGCGTGAACGGATGGCTGTCTGAACAGCTGCCCACTGTCAAAGGTCGGGCGTGACCTATGCGGGTTGAAGTATTTACTCCAGTGCTCTGGCAAACGGCGGGAAAACAGATATGCTCTGCGCCTACATGCGCCTCGCTTTGCTTGCGAGTCGGTGCCTGCAAATGCGGTAAAGCCGCAAACACTGAGGGTAAAGTCTGCTCATGAAGCGAGTCGGTTTGATCATGGCGTTGATCGCTTTTGCATGCGTGATGAGCGTGCCGCAGGCGTGGGCACAGCGCAGCAAGGAAAAGTCTACGGAGCCAAGCTATGAAGTGCTCAAGACCAGTGGTCGCAAGGACGTCAAGCCCAAAATGTCGGGCGCCAACCAGCGCTTACTTGGCAAGGCAATCGATGCGCTGAATGACGACCAGGACTATCCTGCCGTACTTGAGCTACTGGATAAGATTCTTGCCGGCAAGCCGAATTCGTTTGAAAAATCAAAGGCGCTGCAGGTTAAGGCAACCGCGCTGTACGAGCAGGATGGAGATGATCTCGGGCCAGCAATTGCGGCCGTTCAAGAGGCGGTTGCCACCGATGGACTGCCGAATAAGGATCATCTGGACGCCCTGCTGCTGAAAGCCCAGCTGCTGAATATGGCTGAAAAGTATGAGGAATCGACCAAGGCGTTCGACGCCTATTTTGCCGATGCGCCAGTGATACCGGCCAGCAATTACGCAGCGCAGTCGCAAAACTATTACGAGTTGGAGCAGTTCGATAAGGCCATCGAGTGGGCCGAGAAGGCGCTGACAACCAGCGAAGACCCGAGCAACAGTTGGTATCAGCTCAAGGTCAACAGCCTCTATAACTCCGAACGCTATGACGAGGCGATTGCCTACCTAAAGGAGCTGCTCGCGAAGGATCCAACGAGTAAGCAGTTCAACAATCTCTTGGTCTCGGCCTATCTACAGGCCGACCAGCTGGACGGCGCGCTCGAGCAGCTGACAAAAATGAAGGATGCGAAGCTGTTTGACAGCGAAGCGCAGTGGGTGCAGCTGTACCAAGTGCTGCTGAATCTTGATCGCCCGGCTGACTCTGCCAAGGTTATCGAAGAGGGGCTGGCCTCCGGTGGCATCAAGCCGTCATGTGATCGTCTGGTTGACCTGGGGGAGAACTACTTCCTGATCGCGGACAGCTTCGATGACAAGGACGAAGCTGGTATGAAGGCCGCCAAGCAGGTCGCGTTGAGTGCGTTCGGCAAGGCAAGCGAGCTTTGTACTAACGGCATGTCGGATATGTGGCGCTGCCAGTTGATGCTGGACCTGGATGATGCCAAAGGTGCGGAGCAAGCATGTGCCGCGTCGCTGTCTAGGGGCGGGCTCAAGCAGGCGGGCGATGTGCACTACCTGCTCGGCATTGCGCTTTATGAGCAGGGCAAGATGAAGGAAGCCAAGGCTGCGCTGACGCAGGCAATGACTTATCCGGAAAGCAAGCGCAACGCAGAGCAGATGCTGAAGAATTTGCAGTAGCCAAGTGCTGGTGGTAGCGTCTTGGGCAGCGTCCCAGGCGCACTGACAGAATGACGACGAATTGAGCTATAGGGTTGACAGGATGGCATTAGAGAACAACCAGAAGAGAGTCAGGATGATGAGTTGGCGGCGAGTGTTCGCAATCGCCATCACCATGGCCATTCATGCGACGATCTTTGGGCTTTTGTACTTGCCGGCCAAAGCGCCGGAAGTTGTGAAGCAGGCTCAGGAAACCGAGCTCGTATTCGAGTTTCAGGAGCCGCCACCACCGCCACCGCCACCGCCGCCACCGCCACCGCCGCCGCCTGAGCCTGAAACTCCGAAGGTCATCACCAAGGTGGAGATCAAGGAAGTCGACGAGCCGCCACCGCCACCGCCGGAAGCGGCGCCTGCTTTTGTCAGTGACGAAGCCGGCGATGAAGTTGCAAGTGTCGCCCCGCCAGCGCCGCCTCCGCCTCCGGCGGCACCGCAGTACCGGCAGGGCGCAGCAGATGCAAGCTTTCGGCGCAAGTTTCCGCCCCGGTATCCACCCGACATGTTGCGTCGAGGCGTCTCTGGCACGGTAATGTTGCGCGTGTTGATTTCTGTGGACGGTACGCCAACCGACATCAAGGTTGATAAGACGAGCGGCTACGCTTCATTGGACCGGGCTGCACTTCAGGCCGCGAAACGCTGGAAATTCAATCCCAGTGAACGCGACGGTGAGAGAATTCAGGAATGGGTGCGTGTGCCCGTCGTCTTTAATTTGGAGGGCTAAGTCATGGCTCAAGACCCAAGTACTGTTCCCGCAGAAGCAGCCGCAGCCGCGGCTCAAGCTGCTCCCGATCCCGCTTCGGCTGCAACTGTTGTGCAGTCCGCGTCGGATGCCATTAGCAGCCTTCCGCTTGACACCGCATCCGTACTCGTAGCGCCAGCTTTTGATCCGAGCGCGCTGCCCACGCCAGAATCCATGCTGGCCGGCAACGACTCGCTCGCGCTTACCAAGATGGGTTTCTCGCACTTGGTGCAGCACACCGATCTGGTCGGCTTGATCGTATTGATCGTGATGGCCGTGATGTCGATCCTCAGCTGGTACTACATTTTCTACAACAGCTTCCGGCTGTTGGCGGTGAAAGCTCGGGTTGCCAGGGTCACCGATTGCTTCTGGGATTCGGCCACTCCCAAAGATGCGCTTGACGTTCTGAAGGATCAGCCAGAGTACGAGCCGTTCTCAAAGCTGGCACTGGACGCTTACGACGCATCCGAACACTTTGGTCAACAAGGTGCCGGCCGCATGGGCGAGGTATTGACGCGACACGAGTTCATTCAGCGGCGCGTTGAGCACACGTTGCGGCGCGAAGTGGGTGCGTTCGATAGTGGTTTGACTTTGCTGGCGACGATTGGTGCCACAGCTCCGTTTGTCGGTCTTTTCGGTACGGTATGGGGCATTTATCACGCCCTGATCAACATTAGTGATGCAGGCAAAGCGACGCTAGATGTGGTCGCGGGACCGGTGGGCGAGGCTTTGATCATGACCTGTATGGGTTTGGGCGTGGCCATTCCTGCTGTACTAGGATTCAACTTCTTCGTCCAATCGAACCGCAAGTTAGGGGGTCGCTTGACGACCTTTGGCAAAGACTTGCTTGACTTTTTTGCCACCGGGGCTCGCGTGCGGGCACAGCGCTACGGTTCCCGAACCGACACATCTCCGGCTGGGTCCTGAGTGCGTCGCGGTCTCACTTTTATTTGGAGGTAACAACGTATGCGCAGTTCCGGCGGCGGTGGCGACGGCAATGTAATGGCAGACATCAACACCACGCCCTTGGTTGACGTGATGTTGGTGCTGCTGATCATCTTTATGATCACCGCACCTTTAATGGCGAGCAAGGTTCCGGTCAACCTGCCGGATGCGAAAAACGAGCCGGAATCCACTGATGACGAGGGTGCCAAAATCACGCTGTCGATTCAGGCGTTGCCAGGTGGCCAGGTTCAGTACTTCTGGGAAGAGACTCCGGTCACAATTGAAACCCTTGAAGAGCGGATACGAACCGAAGCGTCCAAAGGGCGATTACAGCCGCGGCTGAAGATTCGTGCTGACAAAACTGTCAACTACAAGTCCGTGGCTGACGTCCTGAAGATAGCGAAGTCGCAGGGCTTTATGCGCGTGAGCTTCATCACGGCACCTGGTAAGTAGAAACGAGAGGAGACTTATGGCTTTTTCAACTGGTTCAGGTGGCGCGGGCAAGCCGATGGCGGACATCAACACCACGCCGCTTGTCGACGTGATGTTAGTGCTCTTGATCATTTTTATGATTACCGCGCCGCTTATGGCGCACAAAGTCAATTTCCAGGTACCGATCCCGTCCAAGACGCAGAAGCCGGAGGACGCCAAGAAGGCAGAGCCGATCACGGTGCACATTTTGTCGGGTGGTGGAACCCTGGTGCAGATGACGATTCAGGAGGGCGTGAACCCCGGCGCTCCGATCCAGATGGTCGAGCTACTCCCGCGCATGCGCGCCGATAGCAGCAAGGATCCGCAACCGGAGTTCAACATCAAGAGCGACGATGCAGTTCCCTATCAAAACGTTGCGGAAATTTTGGCCGCAGCCAAGCAGGCGGGCTTCACCAAAGTGAGCTTCAACGATTTGCGGGCACAGCCGTTCTGAGCTTTAACAGCTGAGCTCGGCGTCGCATCAACCCTCAGAACGCCCCGATTCTTAGTTTGAATCGGGGCGTTTTGCTTTTCGGCGACGCGTTCGCGCAAGTAGGCTTCCGTCGCTAAATCGCTCGCGCCACTTGCTCCGCAAGGTCCGACTCCTCCGGAGGTCTAAGCGCCCATACCGCCTTTGCGCTAGCCAGAATGCGCCTTCCGACCGATGTGGAGAGGTGCCGATCGGCCTTAGGCTTGGTGTTGGTGATCGCATCGCGGTCTCTAGAGGTTCTAAGTCGAACCAACCTAAGGAGTCCGAGATGGCCTTCCCGGTGAGCTCAATTCGCAGCGCGACGTGCTTGTCGGACATCAACGCCACGCCACTGGTCGATGTCATGCTGGTGCTGTTGATCATTTTCATGATCACCGCGCCGCTCACGACGTACGAAGTGAATTTCCGGGTTCCGGTTCGAGTCGACTATCCGGACCCTCAAGAGCAAAAGGAGGCGCCGATGACCCTGCATCTATCGGGAGCCGGTGGCACACGGATGCAGATGACGATTCAGGACGGCGCGATTCCCGGGGTCCCGATCGAAATGGTCGAATTGTTCGCTCGGATGCGCGCCGAAAGCGGCAAAAAGCCGCAACCTGAGTTCAACATCAAGAGCGATGACAGCGTTCCATATCAGAACGTTGCGGAGATTTTGGTGGCAGCAAAGCAGGCGGGCCTGACCAAGGTAAGCTTCAATGACTTGCGGGCAAGGCCTCTGTGAAGCAGCTATCGAGACAAGCCCAAAAGCGTGAGTTCTGCTCTCGCCCAGTCGTTGTCGGTGAGGCTTGCAAGTAGCTGCGGCGCCTTGAGGTTGCTTGCTAACTGTTCGATCCGTGACGCGCCAAGAATCACGCTCGATACCTTGCGATTGCGCAGACACCAGGCAATCGAGAACTGCGACATGCTGACGCCAAGCGCTTGACAGAGACGCTGAATGCGTTCAACGGAGTGTTGATGCTGCGTTGGATCCGCACCAAGGGTCGCGGTCTCAAGCCACTCGTAGCCAGGAAGACGGAAACGACTCCCGGCGTCGAGCTTTCCGATGTGTTTACCGCTAAGCATGCCCGATGCCAGCGGCGACCAAGTGGTCAGACCCAGCCCGTTTTGCAAGAGCGCTTCATATTCGGCCTCGACCCGATCTCGGTGCAGCAAATTGTACTGTGGCTGCTCGACGACGGGCGCAATCAGGCGGTTTCGCTCAGCGCAATCGATCGCGGCTTGCAGCGCACTCGCCGACCATTCTGAAGTGCCCCAGTAAAGCACCTTGCCCGCCATGATCAGCTGGGTCATGGTCCAAACGATCTCGTCGATTGGCGTCTCGGGGTCGGGGCGATGACAGTAGTACAAATCCAGGTAGTCAACCTGCAGCCGTTTGAGTGCGCTGTGGCAAGCCTCGAACATATGCTTGCGGCTCAGGCCACGCTGTGTGGGGTGCGGATCTTGGGCGCTGCCAAAAAAAGCTTTGCTCGACACGCAAAAGGCGTCTCGCGCCAGCCCCAGCTCTGCCAAGGCCTGTCCCATGATCCGCTCAGCCTCGCCACGCGCATAGCTTTCAGCATTATCGAAGAAATTCACCCCTTGCTCGAAGGCGAGCTGGAGCATCTGCTTCGCTTCCGGCAATCCCACCTGCGTACCAAATGTGACCCAGGCTCCAAACGAAAGCTCGCTCAGCTGCAGCCCACTGCGACCCACTCGTCGATACTGCATTACGCCCCCAAAATTTTGGCTCGCGCTACATAGCGTGACACTTCCCGAGCTTAGCCGAAACCGTTTCAGTCGGCTTCTTTCGCTCCCTCCTCCGGCGTAGTCGGTTCGAGGTCTCTGCGTTAAATCGAGGTGACAAGCCGTAACACTGCTGGCCGCGCCGATGAGCCGAAATGCGGGGTCTAGCGTCCGAGTGGCTACGCGCTGTGGCAGATACCCAGGCAGCAACTGGTTGCAATCGGTGTCATGCAGCCCGGCCCCATAGCCTTGGTTCGCATGATCAAACCGCCAGCGGCAGGTGAGAGAGAACGCCCAGCCACACTGGGCTTGCCTGAACTGAGAGTTCACGGCGAGCCCGGCAGAGGGCAGGCCAGGGCTGGGTTAGCGTCGGCTTCCACGGTAACCTTGGCGCATGTATAGACCTAAAGCCATCAGTTTCGATCTGGACGATACGCTCTGGCCGATCGCGCCGGTCATGGCCAAAGCCGAGCTCGCCTTGGCCGATTGGTTAATCGAGCACTGTCCAGAAGTTGCGGCAGCGTACCCGCCGGAACGCATGCGCGCGCACCGCGACGAGGTCTGGCAACGTCATCCCGAGCTTGCGCACGACTTCACCACCACGCGGATCATCAGCCTGCGCGAAGCGCTGTTTCCTTTTGGCTATATGGAAATGCACGTGGAGGCTGCTTTTGAAGCTTTTCTGCGCGCGCGCAACGAGATTGAGTTTTTCCCCGATGCCGTGCCAGCGCTGGAGCGCCTAAAGCAGAAGTACCGATTGATCAGCATATCGAACGGAAATGCCGACACCGGCCGTATCGGACTCTCCAAACTGTTCGAGTTTTCCCTGCACGCGCGCGAACACGGGCGCGCGAAGCCGGCGCGCTGCATCTTTGAGGCTGCGGCCCGTCGCCTGGGCCTTGACGATGCGCAGATCATGCACGTCGGCGATCATCCCGAGCATGACGTTGACGCTGCGGTGGATGCCGGCATGTCGGCGGTTTGGATCGATCGGGGATTGCACGCACACGCTCCGAGCAAGTCACACTTGCGGGTTATTGAGCTGGGCGCTTTGTCCGACTGGCTCGGCGTGTAAGCTTTGACCCGTATCGAATTCGTCATGGCGCACCAAGCTTAAGTGTGGTCGGCACTTGCTGCGCCTAGCGGTCCGCAAGCACGCCTGGATTGCGCGTGGTGAACGATGGCATCAGCGCGCTGCCCAATGAATGATGGAATAAGGATAGAGGGATGAAGGAAGCGATCGCCCAGGCGATGGATAAAGTCTGGTTTTACCCGTTCAAGCTTTCCGATGGGCAAAGCACGCGCAGCTATGATGAGGGCGTGCTTGATGCCATCCACCACACGCGCGCCAGCATGATGCAGGCGGAGATTGACAAGCGCTTTCCGGTCCAGCGTGCGACGCTGACCGCGGCCGATTTGGCATGTCATCAGGGCTGGTTTTCGCTCCAGCTGGCAGCGCTAGGCTTCCAAGTGACGGCGATTGACGCGCGCGCCGAGCATATCGCCGACGTCCAGCTTGCTTGCGCGGCCAGTGGCGTTGAGCGCGTGCGAACTTTGCAGTCCGACGTGCATGAGCTGTCCGCGGCTGGCACGGGAACGTTTGACGTTGTGCTCTGTTTTGGCCTGCTTTATCACCTGGAAAATCCGGTCGGTGCGTTGCGACGAGCGCGTGAGATCTGTCGCAACATGTGTCTGGTTGAAACCCAGGTTGTGCCGCATATGGGCGGCGTGATCGACTGGGGCAGCTACCGGTTTGTCAAGCCACTGCAGGGCGTGTTTGGAATCATTGATGAAACCGAAGAGACGCATGGTCCGGAAATGAGCACCACGGGCATCTGCCTTGCGCCAAGCGTTCCCGCGCTGATTTGGATCATGCAGAAGGTTGGCTTTCGTGAGGTTGAGCTGGTGGTGCCGCCGCCCGACGCCTACGAGCAATTGCGTTACGGCAAACGAGTCATGGTGCGCGGGTACGTTTGATCGGCGCGTGCTTCAGGACTTGCTTATCGCATGACCCCACCGGCGATCCGGCTCAAATAGCGCAGGAGCAGTAGAGCGTCCGGCGTCGCGGGGTGGCGCTCACGCATGTAGGACCAGGGCGGGAACAGATAGTCCTTGAGCACCTGCAACCGCTGAGAACCGCGCGTTGACGCCAGATCAAAGCGAAGATCCGAGATCGTCGGGGCATGGTCAGCAAGCCGTGCGCTGACCTCTGCGTGCTCAAGCTTGGAAAGCTCTTGAAAATGCTCGCTTGCCAGTTCCATGCCAGTAAGACCACTCGCGGCCATCAGGCCGCAGCGCAGCAAGGTGCCCAGGCCGCGAGCTTTCGCGCGCAAGATCAGCGCCGCGCGCTCCGGAGCACTCAAAGCGTGCCAGAGCAGATCAATGTCCAGTAGCCAGATCGCGCGGTCGCCGTCCAGCCGATGATGGGCGCGACGATGCGCGCAGGCGTGCAAAAGTGAGTCGCTCAAACTGGGAATTCGGATCTGACCGGCGTCAAGCGCGCTCGCTTCCTGATAGATGGACGCGAACGGGAAGCTTGGCAGCAAGGAAGGGCGCGACAGGATTTGCCAGTGCAAATCGACATTGACCATAAGCCGCCCCGCGCTGATGCGGTACACCCGTTCGGGGATGATCCAGCGACCGCAAGCCGATGCCGTCGTGATGCCACCGGCCGCACGCAAAGCTTGCTCAACCAATGCACGCTCGTCAGCACGCACCCAAAGGTCGATGTCAGTCCGCCAGCGTAGCGCGGGTGGGCCGTATAAGCTGCGCGCCAAAGCTTCGCCTTTGCACAAAATTGCTGGACACGGGATCAGCTCAGACAGTTTTTGTAACACAACCGAGTGCGCAAGCTCGCGCGCGCTCAGCGACTGTCGCTCTGGATCAAGCGCGTCTCCGCGCAGGTACGCACGCACCGGCGCAAGCGAAATCTCCGCGTGCAATTTGTCGATGCGGGGCGCCAGGGCTCGAATTCGCTCCAGCACTGCCTCGGCTTGTGGTGCAACGCGCGAATTTGCCTTCATGGAATTATGGTAACCTGACCGCAGTGTGTCGCTAGCAGGGTATGCCGATGAAAACGAAACTATTGATCGCAATGTTCACCGCTCTGGTCGCGACCAGCGCGCACGCCCAGAGTGCTTGGGTTAACGAAACGGAAGCACTGATCGATCAGGCCCGCGCTGCCAAGCGAAGCAACGCTTCTGCGGCAGAAGCCACCTCTCAGCTGCTTGCGACCGGTCGTGACCCGGCCCAAGTGGTCCAATCGGTGGTGCGCGTATACGGCAACTGCGATGGCTTGCGGCAATCGGTGGAGGCTGGCACGCGTGCAGCTCCGGAGAGCGCACAGGCGATCGTTGAAGCCGTGAATGCCCTGCCCTGTATGTGCACCGCGGAATCGGTCTGGCCGCATATCCGTCTCGATAGTCGCTTGCGCCTAGAAGCACCGCGCATGGCCGTCGAAGTGGGATCGATGGCCATGTGCTCGGCTGCAGCTGCCGAAGCGGCGGTACGCGGCGCACCCGACAAGGCCAGCGAAATTTTGCGCGGTTCGGTGGGCGCCGGTCGTAGCGGAGGTTCTGTGCTGGATTCCGTCGGCCAAGTTGGCGCTGCACCCAAGTCGCTGGCTTCGCAGGAGAATTTGACCCGCGATGTGCAGAAGGCAGACGGTTGCGCAGTCGACACCAAGATTGACGATGATTTCAATCCTGAGCGGCGCTTCCAGGATCGAGCCGCAGCAGGCGAGGTCGTTCAGAGCCGCGCCGAGAACTGCGACCGTAATGCTGATCTATACATTGATGGGATTGCCGCGGCGCAAACGTCGAACACGGCAGTTGTTCTGCGCAATGACACCGATGCTGCGATCGATCTTGATCGCGGTGGCTATGCGCTTGAAGTCTATTTCGCAGGCAGCACTGTTGCAGGCCGGAAAGTGGCGCTTCAGGGCTCGATCAATGCAGGCGCGTCCTATGTTGTTGCCAGCCCGGAAGCGGAATCCAGCGTGCTCACCGCGGCGAACTTCGTCAGCCCGTCCATTCGCGTCTCGCCTGGCGATGCCGTTGTGCTCCGCCGCGGGTCGGCAATCAACGATTGTCGCGGCGTAGCCACGGCCACCGCGGTGATTGCAAATGCGCTCGGTGAAGGTCAGGGTGAAACCTGGCTCAAGTCGGTCGAGCAGGAATATTCAAGCGGCAGGGCAGCCGAGACCGTTGATCGCGTTGGACAGACGGGCGCTCCGGTCGAGGCTTGGCAGGGCTCAATGACTGGCAAGTCGATGTCGATTAAGCGCTCAAACGATACCTGTATGGGCGACGACCAGTTGGCCGGCGCTTTCGCGGTGCAGGGCGGTTGGCAGGCGAGCGATGGCGTAAACGCATCTGATCTGGGCGGCTCAGAAGGGCGCTGCGCACAACGCTCAGCAGATGTGGTCATTTCGCAATACGCCAATGCGGCCGAGAGCTATCGCGCGGTGGAGCTGCTGAATAACTCGTCCGGAGACGTTGATTTTGGCGCGGGCGGATACCTGCTGGAAATTTACGCTGATGGCGCCAGCCAACCGACGCGTACGATCGCACTCGAGGGTACAGTCAAGGCGGGGGAAGCCTTCGTCATCGCAGATGAAGATGCTCCGGCCGAGATCCGCGAGCGCAGCCGTATGATCAGCGCCGACCTTGGACAGTCCCGCATCAATGCAATCGCGCTGCGCAAGATGGCCACTGTTTCAGGCCGGGCCTGTGAAGCTGCCGTGCTGGCGATCGTACGTGATATTGATGCCGTCCCAGTGGGTTTGGTGCTGCAGAACCCCATCACTCCGTCGCGCGATCCGCGCGCTGACGATCAAGTCGATCGAAACAGCGGTGGCATTCTCGCAAGCCCTAACTGATTTGGATCCGTTCTCCTCAAAAGGGGCTCACCTGAGCCCCTTTTTGTTATGTGCCTCTACAAAGCACACTGCAACCAGATTGGGTAAGCACTTCATCAATGAATCATGTTTCAATTTTCGGTACCGGCTACGTTGGCTTGGTGACCGGTGCCTGTCTTGCAGAGTCCGGTAATTCGGTCATCTGTGTCGATATTGACGCAGACAAGATCGCCATGCTTCAGCGCGGGGAGATTCCGATCTACGAGCCGGGTCTTGATGACATCGTGCAGCGGAACCGCAACTCTGGCAACCTGAAGTTCACGCTCGACGCGGCAGCAGCGATAGCGCATGCGCAGGTGTGCTTTATTGCTGTTGGTACGCCGCCAGATGAGGATGGCAGCGCAGACCTGCGTTACGTTCTCCAAGTCGCGCGCACCATCGGTCAACACATTCAGAATTACTGCGTCGTGGTCGATAAGTCCACCGTCCCCGTCGGAACTGCTGATCGGGTGCGTACGGCGATCGCAGAGGAGCTTGTGCGTCGCGGCGTCGAGGTCAAGTTCGACGTGGTGTCGAACCCCGAATTCCTAAAAGAGGGCGACGCCGTGAAGGATTGCATGCGTCCGGACAGGATCGTCTTGGGTTCCGATAGCGAGCGAGCCATTGATATCCTCAAGACGCTCTATGCGCCTTTCAATCGAAATCACGAACGGGTTGTGGTGATGGATGCGCGCTCCGCAGAACTGACCAAGTACGCTGCGAACGCCATGCTGGCGACCAAAATTTCCTTCATGAACGAAATGGCCAATATCGCCGAGCGGGTAGGCGCCGATGTGGAGATGGTCCGGCTCGGCATCGGTTCTGACCCGCGCATCGGATATGCCTTCATCTATCCCGGTGCCGGCTATGGCGGCAGCTGTTTCCCAAAGGACGTACAGGCGCTACAACGCACCGCGCGTGCCGTTGGTTATGAGGCGCGCATTCTTGAATCGGTTGAGCAGGTCAACCAGAGCCAGAAATCACGTTTATTTGCGCTGCTGCTGCATCATTTCGGCGACCTCACCGGCAAGACCATCGCGGTGTGGGGGCTGTCGTTCAAGCCGAACACCGATGACATGCGCGAAGCGCCCTCACGCTACCTGATGGAAGCACTGTGGGCCGCGGGCGCGAACGTTCGAGGCTTCGATCCCGAGGCGAACGACGAGGCGCGCAGAATTTACCCAACTGAGCTAAGGCTAACTTTGGTTGACGAGCCCTATGGATGTTTGCAGGGTGCCGACGCGCTCGTCGTTGTGACCGAATGGAAGGTGTTTTGGAGCCCAGATTTCGCGCGCGTCAAGACGCTGCTCAGGGAGCCGGTGATTATTGATGGCCGCAACGTCTATGATCCCACCGCTGTAGAAGCCGCTGGTATCGCGTACTACGGCATTGGCCGCGGGCGCAGCATCGTCCCACACGGATGCGTGCCATGAGGACGCAGGCCGGCAAGAGAATTCTCGTCACTGGCGGTGCAGGCTTTCTGGGTTCGCATTTGATCGATCGCCTGATTGCGGCCGGCAACGATGTGCTTTGCGTGGACAACTACTTCACTGGCTCGAAGCGAAACATTGAGCACCTGCTCGGGCATCCGCGCTTTGAGCTGATGCGGCACGACGTGACATTCCCGCTCTATGTCGAGGTCGACGAAATCTACAATTTGGCGTGTCCGGCCTCGCCGGTTCACTACCAGCATGATCCGGTGCAAACCACCAAAACCAGTGTGCATGGCGCCATCAACATGCTTGGGCTGGCAAAGCGAACGCGGGCCAGAATCTTCCAAGCCTCAACCAGCGAAGTCTATGGCGATCCCAAAGTGCACCCGCAGCCGGAATCGTACTGGGGTCACGTCAATCCGATCGGTATTCGCTCCTGCTATGACGAGGGCAAGCGATGTGCGGAAACGCTGTTCTTTGACTACCACCGTCAGCACGGGCTTGAAATCAAAGTCGCGCGAATCTTCAATACTTACGGCCCGCGTATGCACCCAAACGACGGTCGCGTGGTCTCCAACTTTATTGTCCAGGCCCTTCAAAACAAGCCCATCACAGTGTACGGCGAAGGCCAACAGACGCGCTCGTTCTGCTTTGTCGATGATCTGATCGAAGGCTTTCTGCGGCTGATGGCCTCACCGAAGTCAGTTACTGGGCCAATCAACCTCGGCAATCCAGGCGAGTTCACCATCTTGGCGCTCGCCGAGCGCGTGATCGCATTGACCGGCTCAAGCTCGCACATCGTGCGTATGCCGCTGCCCGCTGATGATCCCACGCAAAGACGACCCGATATCTCGCTCGCCCAAACGCAATTGGGCTGGGTTCCTGCAATCGCTCTTGACGACGGTCTGCAGCGTACCATCGCCTACTTCGACCAGTTGCTGCGCAAGGGTGCCGATTGACCATGGCCAGTCGGGCGGTGCTGGTGACGGGCGGCGCAGGATATGTTGGGTCGCATGCTTGTAAAGCGCTCGCAAGAGCTGGCTATCTGCCTGTGGTGCTCGACAACCTGCAGCGCGGGCAGGGTTCCGCGGTGCGCTTTGGCCCGCTCATTGAAGCCGACGTCGGCGACAGCGCTGCGGTTAGCGCGGCCCTGCGCGAATACGCGCCTTGTGGCGTGATCCATTTTGCCGCCTTCGCCTACGTTGGCGAATCCGTGCAAGCTCCGGGAATGTACTGGCGCAACAACGTCGAACAAGGCATTCGACTGTTGAGCGCAATATCCGACTATGGTCGTATTCCGGTGCTCATCTCATCAAGCTGCGCAACCTACGGCATCCCCGAGGCCATTCCAATTGCAGAGCAGGCGCCCCAGCGGCCGATCAACCCCTACGGCGAAAGCAAGCTCGCGCTGGAACGCTGCCTGCAGGATTTCACGCGCGCCTCAGCGCTGAACGGGCTGTCTCTGCGCTATTTCAATGCTGCTGGTGCGGATCCAGACGGTGAGCTGGGCGAAGTTCATGAGCCAGAGCCGCACCTGATTCCACGCGCGATGTTGGCGGCCGCAGGCAAACTCGAAGCGCTTGATGTGTATGGCAACGATTGGCCCACTGCGGATGGCAGCTGCATCCGCGACTACGTGCACGTGCACGATCTGGCGCTGGCGCATCGGGTTGCACTCGAATGCCTGCTCGCTGGCAAGACCCTAGCGCCGGCGTACAACTTGGGTACAGGCAAAGGGCATTCGGTGTTCGAGGTCATCCATGCTGTTGAACGGGTCAGCGGTCGAAGCGTGCCGTACCGGGTATCAAAGCGTCGCGATGGGGACCCAGCAATCCTCGTGGCCAATCCAGATGCAGCACGAACAGAGCTTGGATTTGAATGCTCACGTTCAGACCTTGGCTCTATAGTCGCCGACGCATGGCGCTTTCACTGTGATCATTGGGGGCTTCGGGATTCGCATGTTTGAATCAAACCTGGCTCTGCCAGTAAGCGGTTGGCTGGCCGTCCACTGCAAACCAAGATCTGAAGCGGTAGCCCAAGTGCATCTTGAGCGGCAGGGCTTTGAATGTTTTTTGCCGAGAATTCGCACTGAAGTCCGCGCTTCGGAAGGCTGGCGCACACGGATAGAAGCCTTTTTTCCCCGCTATCTGTTCATCCGGGCAGACAAGAACGCCGAGCACGTTGCAAGTGTACGTTCAACCCGCGGCGTAACCGGTCTGGTGCGCTTTGGCGACCGCATTGCAGCGCTTTCGGATCGCGATGTGGCGCAGTTGCGGTCGTATGTCTGTGCCGCGAGCGGATTCGTGGAAATGAGGCCGGCGAGTTTTGCCAAAGGCGATCGCGTACGCGTGCGCGTCGGACCTCTCGCTGGATTGACCGGAGTGGTACACGAGCCGAGCGGCGGCAAACGCATTGCGGTACTAATTGAGGTGCTTGGACGCAGTGCCGAGATTCAGCTGCAGGCGCTCTCGTTGAGCTTTGCTTGAATTCATTGCGCAAGATCGACCGGCAGCTGGGTTATCGGGATTAAAAAGTCAAACGCCGGGGACAAAAGGATAGTTTTATGGCCGAGTGTGGTGGGCCTTACACTAATGGGCGGTAGCGTGCCAGGTGTTGCGCGCTACGGACAAACATTCTGATTCACTGGACCTATCCACTCTGTGATTGATTCTGGATTTTAAATCTTAAATGGCGACCGTCGATATTCTGCTCTACCTCTGGATCTTGCTGATTCCGGCGGGCTATTGGTTGCTTCGCGGCGCCGGCCAAGACCACAGCGGAATGTCCTTCGCTTATCTCCTGCTTTTTTCTATTGGAAGCCTGCCCGGCGCACTCGTGCTTTGGGCGCCTTGGCATGCTCGCTACCCGCGCGAACTGGTTGAATCTGGCGTGATACTATCTGCAGTAGGTATCTTGTTTTTTTTCCTTGGCAGCCTTGCTGGCCCACGCATGAACCGCGAATACCTCGCGCGTACCGGCCTACTGAGCCAAGCGCCGGTGCCATTATCGCGCGATACTCTGACAAGATTTGCCATTGTCCTGATTATCCTTGGTGTGTTTTCACGAGCAATCTTGATCCTTGCGCCTAATATCCCTAGTGTGACCTCAGTCCTGGCCGCTTTATTCTATTGCTTGATCGTCGGATTGATGCTGTTGGTTTACGTGGCAATTCAAGCGCGTTCACTGGTTCGTGCCGCCGTGCCGGTCCTGATCATGTTTTCCATCGTGCTATTTGTGCTTGTGGCCGAAGGCTTCCTTGGTTTCGGTGTCACCTATTCACTGATGCTGCTGTGTTTTGCCCTGGCACGGATTAAGTTTCGACTTTGGTTCATCCCAGCCGCATTGATAGCCGTTTTTCTGGGGCTCAGTTTGTTTGTGACCTATTTGCGAGACCGAACGCAGATTCGTGACGTAGTTTGGTCCGGGGCCTCGCTGGAAGAGCGAGCTGGCGCATTTGGGGACAGCGTGTTCGATTTTGAATTCTTTGATCCCAAAAACGCTCTCCATCTGACTGCCATTGATAACCGACTCAATCAGAACGTTTTGGTTGGGTTAGCGGCTGAGAATCTGCTCCGAGGGGAGACTCTTTATGCGGAAGAAAGTATTTTGTTATCGGCCTTGTTCGCGGTAATTCCGCGCGCAATCTGGCCTGACAAACCATCCGTAGGCGGGGGCGGTGATGTTGTGTCGCGGTTTACGGGTATCATATTCGCGGCGGGTACCAGCGTTGGCGCAGGGCAGATTCTTGAGTATTACGTCATGTACGGCTGGGTATCGCTGATCATGTTGATGTTTCTTCATGGCGCCCTGCTTGCATTCATCGGTTGCCTCGCCTCGCGAGCACTTGCCCAAGGCCAATTGTTTATGTTTGTGCGGGCGATGCTGGCTGGAATTGCACTGGTGCAGCCAGGGGGCAATCTTTCAGAAATCACCTCCAGTTTCATTGCCGCGCTGATCGCCGGGTTCCTATTGCAGCTCGCACTGCGCAATCAATTCTCTGGATCGAGATCGGAGGCAGCTATGGCCCGTGAACGCTTCGCATGATCAACGTGACCAAGGTATATTTGCCGCCGCTCGAAGACTATATCGGATTGTTGCGTGGTGTTTGGGAGCGCGCGCATCTGACCAATAATGGGCCGCTTTTGATTGAGCTGGAACGGCGTCTGCGCGACTATCTTGACGTGCCTTATCTGTTTCTGGTGGCGAATGGCACGCTTGCACTGCACATTGCGATCAAGGCGCTCAAGCTGCGCGGCTCGATTGTTACCACGCCGTTTTCCTATGTTGCGACAACTTCAGCGCCGGCATGGGAAGGATTGACGCCAATCTTCGCCGATATCGACGATCGGCTTTGCATCTCGCCGGCAACCTGCGATGCAGTTTGGCGCGATGATGTTTCCGCGATCCTTGCCACCCATGTTTACGGCAATGCTTGCGACGTCGAGGGCTTGGAGGCGCTGGCAAAACGTCGCAACGTGCCGGTTATTTACGATGCCGCGCACGCCTTTGGCGCTAAATGGCACGCACGCTCGCTGTGCGGCTTTGGCGATATTTCAACCCTGAGTTTCCACGCCACGAAACTATTCCATACCGGAGAAGGAGGCGCGGTGGTCACTGCGGATCCAGAGTTGGCCAAGCGCATTGAATACTTGCGAAATTTTGGTCACGCCACACCGGAAACCTTTCATGATATCGGGACGAACGCGAAAGTCAGTGAGCTGCACGCCGCCATGGGATTGTGCGTGTTGCCGCAGGTAGATCGGTTGATCGAACTGCGTAAGGCTCTGGTCGGCATTTATGATCGGGATCTTGCGGGGCTGGATCTTGCGCAACCGAATTACGCCCAGGGACTCGGGCGCAATTACGCCTATTACCCGGTGCTGTTTGCCACTGAAGACCAGCTTTTGCATGTGCGATCACAATTGAACACTGAAAATATCTACCCCAGACGATACTTCTATCCCAGTCTGTCTCAGCTCAACTACGTGCCAATAAGTCAGGTGCCAAATGCCGAGTCGCTTTCCGCGCGCGTACTCTGTTTGCCGCTGTGGGCCGAGCTTGACCCCTTTCAGGTACAGCGCATCTGCACCATTGTCCGGCGCGCATTAAGATAACTCTGTGGCGGATTTTGTCCTGGTTGGTGCAGGTGGCCATGCAAGTGTTGTATTTGACGCAGCATATAAGGCGGGTCATCGCGTACGCGCCGTGCTGTCGGAGCGTGCGGTGGGCGAGTCCTTTTTCGGTCACCGCATTCAGAGTCCAGAGACGCTCATGTCACTGCTGGCGCCTGACCTTTTGCAGGTACACGTCGCGATTGGGGACGCCAAAGCGCGCCGCCGCCTCGCTACTCGTGCCACAGAACTGGGTTTTGGCCTTTTGACTGTGGTGCACCCGATGGCGTCGGTGGCGGACAGCGCCACTCTGGGTCCAGGGAGCTTTGTTGCGGCTGGCAGCGTCGTGGCGCCTGGAGCTACGCTGGGGCCTGGCTGCATCGTCAATCATCGCGTATGCGTCGATCACGATGTGGACTTAGGCGCTTGGTCTCACATCGCGCCCGGAGTGACTATTGGCGGGCATGCTGTGATCGGCGAAGAGGTCTGGGTGGGGATGGGTTCGGTGATTCGCGATCGGGCTCGGATCGGCGAGCGCAGTCTCATCGGGGCTGGCAGCGTGGTCTTGCGGGATATTCCTGCTGGAGTTGTTGCATACGGGCAGCCCGCGCGGGCGATCCGAAGACTGGATCAGCAGGGGTGAAGCCGCAAATCAGCGTCATCCTGACCTGCTACAACTTTCGTCGCTATCTGCGTGAAGCCTTGCTCTCGTTGCTGAGCCAGAGCACCCAGCGCGGATTTGAGGTGATTCTGATCGACGATGCGTCAGGCGACGGCTCGCTTGCAGCGGTGGCAGATCTGCGCGATTCCCGGCTTCGGATCGTGGCGCACGCGCAGAACCAGGGCGCGGCTGCAAGCATCAACGAAGGTTTTGCGCTTGCCAGCGGGCAGTATATTGCTCGCTTCGATGGTGATGACGTTTGGTCGCCCGATGCGCTTGAATGCTTGGCCTCGGCGCTGGATAGGTATCCCGAGGCCAGCGTGGCTTACGGCGATATCCGCACTCTGGATTCAACGGGTGCGCTAGGCGCTGAAGGGATCCAGCGCCCAGAAGGACCTGAATGTCGCGACGAATTTGCGCTGCTGCTTGCCACGCATTACACCTGCGCACCGGCCATGATGAGTCGGCGCACGGCTTGGAATGGTCTACTTCCCTGGCCGGAAACGTTTCGTTCTGGGCTGGGGGATTGGTACTTCAATCTGCGGCTTGCGCAAAAAGGAAAGTTTGCATTTGTTGCCAAAGTGCTTGCCAATTACCGGGTTCACGACGGCGGTATGCATTATCAGTTCGTTCGTGACCGGACGGGTGAAAGAAACATGCGGATCATCCTGGACGAGCTGCTGCCACGCGATACCGTGGGTCGGCTCTCCAAGGCAGCGATTGCCATTCAGGCTGAGCACTTGCGTCTGCTGGCGAACGGGTATTACGGTCAGGGAATGGAGCAGGATGCGCGGCGCGTTTACCGCGAACTGTTGCGCTTCGCGCCCGGGAAACTATGGCATCGGCATTCGCTGATGCCGGCACTGGCGAGCATGACGATTGGGCGGCGCCGATACGAAGGCTTGAAGCGTTGTCTGCTGCCGCGACGATGACGTTTGTATAATTTCCAGTGATTAAACATCATTTTAACGAAGTTCAGGGATATGAAATGAACTACTTTGCGCGCATTACTCATGACGAGGTAACGGCAAGTGTCTCGAAGTTCGTTGAGACGTTAAGAAGCAATAAGCTGGTGCACTTTGTTGATGTGCCCGCGGATACCGACTTCAAGCAATACTATCGCGAACTGGCAAGCGCAGCCGGGTCATTTGTAAAGCGGGATGAAAACTTCCGCACCGGCGATCAAAGTGAAGCTCAAGAAGAGTGG